>Ga0302249_1000472_pt1 | contig 35868 bp, 36 predicted proteins | sample AAG_UR_Val_MG_FD_193531 | JGI IMG/M metagenome (GOLD analysis project Ga0302249, IMG submission 193531) | Enriched activated sludge microbial communities from anaerobic digester in WTTP, New Holstein, Wisconsin, United States - AAG_UR_Val | ecosystem: Engineered > Bioreactor > Anaerobic >... | reverse complement strand
GTTGTTCTTGCCCAAAAACAGATTGATGTGGCCGAGTTGGTCGATCTTGATGTAGTCGAACGCCCGGAACTGGCGTATTTCAAGGCTGTCGAAGAGCGGTTTACCCATTGTCTTCCCAACCTCCAGTAGCGGTTTCTTTTATTGTGTCCTCCTGCTCGTCACGTTCGTAAACCAACCGGTAGCTTGCTGCGAAAATCGTCACCCGGCCGCTGTCACGGAGTGCGCAGAGCCGCTTGCCGGAGTACTCGACCGGCATCTCGTCCGGGGTCGCCAGCAGGAGCGAGTATTTGTCGGGATGTTTGGCGCACAACTCCCATACCTCCGCCTCGATCTGAAGCGGTTCGCGCTCAATGCAATGATCCTTGACCCAGTAGCATTGGAGCAGCTCGCCGGAGGGCGAATACCGCTCCCAGGGGAAACTGGCACCGGACACGCGCTCGAGCCAGCCGCCGTCTTCACGATAGAAGCGTCCTTCGGAGTTGTTCCTGACATATCCGTTGGCGACCGCGAATCGTTCGATCAGCTTCGGCTTCGCCGGTTGCTGGGGAGGTCTGCGCGGCGCGGGGATAGAGCTCTTGTCGTTCTCGCCATCATCATCCAAGTCGGACTCTGACGGCTTCTCAACCGCTTCACTGTCGGGTACGTGAGGAACAGATTCACCTGTCCTCCCAACATCGCCTTCACCGGCGGGTGATGTTGGCGGATGCCCCGCATCGTCTACCTTCTCCGCCCCCGGTTGATCTGGCGGCTCGATCTCTATACCAGCCTCCGGCGTCACCGTATCGGGTGCGGGCGGCAACAGATTGAAGTTCTCTTCAAGGTACTCGTTGATGAACTCCCGTTCTCGCTCGAAGCAGAGTTTGATGGCATCGGCGATGTCGGGACGGCCGAAATGTCGCCCCAGCTCAAGGGCGATGGCTTTCGCCATCTTTGCGACTGACTTGCTCTCTACGTAAAGCGCGTCGTCCTTCCACAGCACATCGACATGTCGCGGCGTGCCGGATGGAACCCCATTGATGTAGGGCGTGGCTTCGAGGGCGGTCACGAAACGAAATTGCGTTCTTGCCAAGCGGCATCCCAACTCGCGCATGCGAGCGGTCTCCTCCGGGTCGTCGAGTTGGATGCGCGCCAAACCATCACCCAGCACTGTTAGCCAAACCTTCTCAAGCTTTTCTGCTGAATCGTCAAGCCGCTCGTCAAAGCGGTCTTCAATGCAATCGGCAAGGGTCGGCAATGCAGCAAAAGGGTGTTGTCCGCACATCTCGACAGTCAACTTCTGGAAGTCGGCCGTTTTCTGCTTGATCGGCCTGAACAGGTTCGCCCAGGGAATGAGCGTTTGCATGGTCAGTTTGTAGGACAACTGTTCCACCGGGACCCATTCGCCTTCCAGGTTGAGCCAGTGTCCGCATTCGCGCCAGATACGCTCAGGATACCGGGGCAGAAGTTCGCGGACCCTTCGCAACTCGTCCTTGGAGAGCTTCTTTCCCGAATCAATGTCGGCAAGCCAGCGCATGGCCAGGTCGCCCGTGGGACGGTCGGCAACGCCGAGCCTTCGCCACATCGACAAGTCGTGAATGGCAGGGTGCACTACGGCCGCCCCAGGAGCGTCCTCCTCGTCGGCGGAAAGGAACGCCTCGGCGGCCGTGACCCATTCGGACTCGGCAGTGAGGATCAGTTTCTCGTCCACAAAGGCAGACTTGATTTCGTTGAACTCCGGAGTAGAGCACTTGGTGAGCAACTGATCGAGTCGGCGGCACCATTTTTCCACCTCGTAGACAGGCGGGTTTTCCACCGTGGCAAGGGCGCGAAGCCGATCCAGAAGGCGTCGGGGGCCCGTGGGTGTTCCTCTCGCGCCCAGCCTTATCAGAAGGGGACGGGTTTGCTCGGTATCGTACTCGGAGCGAACAAATGACTCGACTCCGAACAACGGATCGGTTTCTGGGGTCCGGCGGAGAAGCTCTGCCGGTTCACGGTAGCGGCCGTTGGTGTCCTGTAGGCACGGGAGAGATTGGAATTTAGCAACCCAAGCCGGCAACAAGTCTTCATTTGTTATCGTCTGTTTGTACTTGTTCCCGTTTTGCCAGACCTTCAAGCAAAGTGCTGTTGTCCAATAGTCTTTCGGTTGCACCAAGACTCGGGACATGACTTTGCCCCATATCAGAGGATCATTTCGAGCAACTTCCTGCCAGAACTCCCAGTGTTCCTGTAAGAAATCGAAATCATCAATGGTGAAATCGTCCCTTTGGTACGGAAATGCCGGCTCGCCTTGCAACCCACGATCCTTCAGCAGCGTGATGATATCTTTTTTGTTCCATACTCTTTTTGTTACCTGCTGCAAAGGCAGGAATGTAAGCAGCCCGCTTCGCCCTGATGTCACCCATTGCTGCCAGTCTTCTTCGGTGCAAGACAGAAGGACACGATAGTCCTCGTGCAGCACGTGGCTTTGGTACCATTGATCGGGAACGAACGCATCAAGGTCATTGTTTGCATCGTAAACAATACGTTCGTTGACTGGCCTGCGGCAACCATCACGGGTGACGAACTGAAAGCTCTCCGATACCGAAGCTCCCAAAGTTGCAGCCAGTTGTGCCAACCGAATGCAGTCCTCCATATCGCATTCTTGCTCACCGAAAAACTTCTCAGCGGCTTGCTGGATCACCTGACTCACGTCGCTGGCTTGTCCAAGGTTCACGGCGTCGAAGACCTTGTAGGCGGATTCAACTTGCCGCCCAAGATCATCGTCCTTGTCCTGCTCGGCCCTTCGGCGCTGTTCAGCCAGGAATCGCGGCCAGTTCTGATTGAGTACAAGCAGGTGGGCCGCGAGGAACTCCCAATCCTCCTGAGACTGGAGCAGTTTCTTCTCTCCCAGCCGCACGATTTCGTTGGCGGCATACAGAACATCCTTACCGTGGACCGGAAGTATGCGAACATCATTATGATTTCGATTGTAGTGATAGCCGACAACATCTTCCGCGACGTAGGCCCACAGCAGCAGAAGCTGCGCCCAGGAATCCGGTTTGGGCAGGTGCTTCGATTTGAGTGTGGTCAGCACATCTTCCTTGCTGATTTGGTCTATGCTGTTCCAGTTGATCAGCTTCTTTCGGTTCTCGGCCGATATGTGATGAGAGAGAATCGGTCGGGCGCTGTCGGTGAACAGGCGAGAGACAAGATCGTTCGGCCATACGTCGAGGAGAACCCGAGGCACGGCAACACAGCCTTTTTCCTTTGCCAACGATCCGTCTTCCAACAAAAGGAATGGCTTACCTGCCATTGCGGATTCGCATGCCTCTTCGGCGATCCGTCCGCAGTCGCCTTCCAGCGAATGATCATCGCGATCAAGATCAGGTAGCAGCGCGTAGGCATCGCATCGTTTCTCAATTCCCACGGCCACATTTCCAACCCAATGAAGCAGAGTCTCCGCTGCCAATCTGCCCACACGATCCAGGAGCCAACGATTTGTCGGCGAAGTCTCCGGGTCCTTGATTTTCACGCGGGCCGGGTCTTGGATGAACGGTGCGTTGCAAGCAAATGGAAGTTTGGTCAGCACTCCTGTGGGAAGAATGACAAAAAGGCGGCCTTCCATGCCGAGAACCAGATCGACGGTGCACGGAGGCAGGGCTGTTTCCTCGTCAACCGCGACCATTCGTTCCTGACGGATTTCGTCGAGGGCTTCAGCTGGAAAAGGCTCTGGATCGGACTGGATCAGCAGTACCCGTCGGTCCGGCGTGCCTGCCAACGAGAACCAGCTCGATCCAGGTACAGGCCCAGCAGCTTGTGACTCCCAACGGATTTCTCGGCCGCTGATGGTCAAGCAACGGATGGAACGAAAGAAAAGCAACGATGCCGGACTCTTCGTCCAGTCATCAAGGTTCTTCTTCAGTTCTCGCTGGCGGTGTGGGTCCTGAATCGTAACACGAACTTCCGTGTGACGGGCCGGGACTCCGTTCCGGGCCATCCATATGGGCTCGGTGAAACGGCTGCGCCGGAAGGCCACCGATAGTGAAGGAGTACTGAGCCGAACCTCATCCCCAAGGCTAAATGTGCTCTTGAAGCCAATCCCTCGGAATCCAATGGTGTGAAGGGATCGCTTGTTGGAATACCCGAACCGGCAAAGGGAGATGAAGTGCTCCTCGGTAAAGTCCTCGCCATTGTGAATGAATATGAACTCCCCATCTTGGATGCCCGCCGAAGCCATGGTTGCGCCCGCATCGTCCGCATTTTGCAGAAGCTCGGAAACGACATGACGAGGACTTTGCACCTGCTTGAACAATTGGTGCCAAGGTCCGGCCAATACGGGGTCCTGTTCAAGTTGAACCCAACGCCTGGCAGCAGTTGCCCGGACATCCTCGAAATAGGGAGGCGCATCCGTCATCGTGGCGGGCCTCCCCTACTCAGCAACTCTGATAACCGGTAATTCACGCTCGTAACGCCGAAGTCTGGTTCCCGACCGAACGGCTCGCGCACATAGGTGATGTCCACCGCCTGCTCGCCGTTCACCTGCACAATCGCCAGAATGAACTGATCCGGCTTGTTTAGTGCGGTCAGAATCTCGTTCTTGGTGACGGTCACAGTGTCCACTCCCTGAACTCGTCCCTTCACCTCGATGAAGCGGAGCCGCGACTCGCCTGCTGGATCACGCGATTCAATATCGTAGCCACACTTGTCGGCCGCCACGTCGCGGGGTTCGAAACCGAGCCCCTGTTCGGCCGCGATTACCGCCCTCATGGCGACCATTTCGACGCGCTTGGTCTCCTTGGCCTGCACCGTGGCGGGTTGCCCTCCGTTCAACCTCATGAGAAGTCCTGCCGGTACGATCAGTGCTCCGCCGATGACGTTGGGCGGAAGCGGCGAGATGCGGCGTTCCTGCTGGAGGTCCTCCATGCGTTTCTGCAGCCGCATCGTCAACTCGTCGGCCCGCTGACGGGCCTTGCCGGAGTTGATCTTTGCATTAACCTTGCCCGCCAGTTCCTGCTGCTTGAGCTGTTCCGCCCGATGGTCCCAGTAGCTGATCTCCGTCGTAAGCCTTTCCTTGACTGCGGCCATGGTCTTGTCGGCCATCTGCTCTTTGCGGCTCTTGACCTCCTGCAGGTGGGAGGGCACCAGGTTCCGGACAGCATAGTCGAGGGCGCGAGATTCAATCTCGTCGCGCAACCAGCCGGGTTCTTCCATATGCCGGATCAAGGCCAGTTCCGATTCAGTGGGCGGCCGGTAGTCGAGGTATGGCGCATATCCAGCACCACGAACATCGCCGGATGCAGTCACCTCCGCGAACTGAACCTGGCGAGAGACCACGCGCCGATTTCCACTCCGATCCGTGCGCGCATCCTGGATGGAGTGCTCCAGGTAAACGAGTGCACGCACATCCTCGTCCATAGAGTTCTCGTCGACCAGGATGGCACCTTGTCGCAGGAGGTCCCGGTGCCGTTCGAGGATTAGGTCTATGGTGGCGTCGAGAAGCGGATGGCCAGGACAAATGAACTCTGCCAGGGGCTTGCCTGGGACGCTGATCAGTTCTTTCTCGAACGTCAGGCGTTCGTATCGCGTGAGGACGGGATCGCGCATGCCGATGATCCGGTCCCGGTTGCGAATGACGGCCGGAACGTGGGTCGCCTCGTAACGCTTCGGCTCCCTTTCCCGCAAGGTTCCGCCGAGCCGCTTGAAGGATTCATTGAAGAAGGCGGCAACGAAATGGGGCTGAAGACGGCGAGCCTCGGCCCGTTCCATGTCTTCCCGAATCTCCCGGACGCGGGAGGCATCCATGGAGTCGTGCGCCAGGGCGTGTTCCTCAATCAGATCGCGGAGTTTGTCCCGATCCAAGGCGTTGTCGACGACCTGGTTCAGCTTTGCTCGCACTTCCGGACGGTCTCCGTACCGAATGGCCTCCATGAGGAGGTGCCGCAGGGGCTTGTCGCCGAAAAGCAGTTTGCCGAGGATGTCGAATACCTTTCCGCCCAGCGCCTTACGTTCCTCCTCCAACTTCTCCAGCAGACGGCGATACACATCGCCTTCCCGCGTCTTTGACGCGACGAGGTTCCAGCAGTGGCAGACCTCTGTCTGCCCGATGCGGTGGATGCGGCCAAACCGTTGTTCGAGACGGTTCGGGTTCCAGGGTAGGTCGTAATTGACCATCAGATGGGCCCGCTGCAGGTTGATACCTTCGCCCGCCGCGTCCGTAGCGATGAGCACCTCTGTTTCCTTATCCTGTGTGAAGAGCGATTCGTTCTTCTTTCGTTCCTCACGGCCCATGCCTCCGTGAATGGTCACGACGGATTCCGGCTTCCCGATCAGCGATCCAATCCGATCATGAAGGTAGTTCAAGGTGTCGCGATGCTCGCTGAAAACGATCAGCTTGCGGCGATGACCATGAGCATCGAACATCTCCGTCTGGTTCTGCAGTAGACTCGAAAGTTCATCCCACTTGCGGTCCGTGCGTGATTGACGAACCCGCAGGGCTACTTGCTCCAAATCCTTGAGAATTGCGATTTCCGCCTTAAGCTCGGCGATTGTCTGGGCCGCCGAGGCCAGATCGACAACCCGCTCTTCCGTGTTCTCGACTTCCTCATCCGGTGCGTCTTCGAGATCTTCAAGGTCATCTTCGGACAGGGACGGGACATCCTTGTGCCAATCGATACGGACCTCCGCGCCACGTTTGAGGAGTTCCTCCTCGCGGCATCTCTTCTCCAGTCGCTCCCGACGCCTACGGAGCGATTGATAAATGGCTTCTGGCGAAGAGGCCAACCGACGCTGCAGGACCGTCAAGGCAAACCCAACCGTGCCTTTGCGGCCGTCGTTGGCCAGTTGTTCGGCGCGGTTGAACTCATCGCGAACATACTCCGTCACACGCTGGTACAGGTCCGCTTCACCGTCGGAAAGCTCGTATTCGACGGTGTAGGCCTTACGCTCCGGGAACAACGGACGACCGTCAAACTTGAGTAGGTCCTCCTTAACCATCCGACGCATCAGATCGCTGGCATCGATGGAATGAACGCCGTCGCGGAACTTGCCCTCGAAGCGGTCACCATCGAGCAGCGCCATGAACAACTGAAAGTCCTCTTCCTTTCCGTTGTGCGGCGTGGCCGTTAGAAGCAGAAAATGACGAGTGAGGGCGGAAAGAATCTGTCCCAACTGGTGGCGTTTGGTCCTGCGGATTTCGCCGCCCCAGAAGGATGCGCTCATCTTGTGGGCTTCGTCGCAGACCACAAGGTCCCAATCCGTGGTCTTCAGTTTCTCCTGTACATCCTCGTTCCGGCTGAGCTTGTCGAGACGACAGATAGAGAGCGGGTTCTCCGCGAACCAGTTTCCGGTCCGAGCCGCCTCATACTTGTCATTGGTCATGATTTCGAAGGGCAGATGGAAGCGCCGATAGAGTTCATCCTGCCACTGTTCGACCAAGTTGCCCGGGCAGACAATGAGGCACCGTTGCAGGTCGCCCCGCGCGATCAACTCCTTGATCAACAGCCCTGCCATGATGGTCTTTCCGGCCCCAGGATCATCGGCCAGAAGGAAACGAAGCGGCTGGCGAGAAAGCATTGACTCATAAACAGCTGTGATCTGGTGCGGAAGAGGATCGACGAGTGAGGTGTGGACCGCCAGGAGCGGATCGAACAGGTAAGCGAGGCGAATACGGTGCGCCTCCGAAACCAGCCTGAAAAGGTCGGAATCGCCATCGAAGCTCCAGGGCTTGCCGGATTCCATTATTTCGAGGTCGCCCTCGCGGTCACGATATATCAGTTCATTGGCCAGCTTCCCTTTGCTGTCTTTGTAGGTCAGTTCGATGGCGACAGAACCAATCCAAGACACATCAACCACGGTTATGAACCCATCTGGCAGAATGCCTTTGACAGTCGCACCGCGTTTTAGTTCTTCGAGTCTGGCCATTAGGATTCTCGTTGTCTGATTTTGGATTGTTCATTTTCCGACGGAGAAGTGTTCGCACCACCGCCTCTTACCCACTCGTCGACTTCTCGCTGGTTGAATTTCCAAAGCCGACCGATCTTGTGGCCCGGCATCTGCCGTTCACTGATCCACTTGTAGACCGTATCCCGCTTGATGCCGAGATGGTCCGCAATCTCATCTACGGAAAGCCATCGATCTTCCATCACTGACTCCAGTCGCACAGGGTCTTGTCCCATCCTGAACGGTCTCAGTCCTTCGGTTATGTGAAAAGCCCGGTGCAGATAGCCCCATTGGCTTTCATCGGGTCCGAACCGAACAAACTGGCATATATTATACGAAAATCGGAGTGCGCGTCAAAGGGTATTTCCGAGTTTAGCCGGATTTGACCGAACAAAGTCCTTAATGGCTAGCAAGTTCGGTGGATTGGCTTCAATCTGCTTGGGATCGTTTCTTCACCCACACACAGCCAAGCCGAGAGATAGACTCCGTTTGTGCGGATGCGGACCGCGACGCGGCTGGGAAGCCGCCTGGGTGGAACCCTTCCAAGCCGGTCGATGGCCGGGAGGCTGGTTTCGGGGTCGTCGAAGGTGAGAAGCTCACTCACAAAAGCTTTCATATCGCTTCAGCGAGTGGCATTGCGAGAGATGGTGCAGAATTTACGAATGTCCAATTTATCCAACTTTTCCGCCATGATATATAGAAGTGTTAACCCATTAATGCAGCAGCCGCTTTTCTCCACCTCACGCGAAATTTAAGGCGATGTCGCCGTACCAGGCAGAATTGATATATGTGAAGGTCAGGATGTCCACCGCGTTGCCCGTGGCCGTGAGTGTGGGAGCGGATCCACCGCGCCACTTTATTGTTGTGCTCCATGTAATCGAGTCTGATCCCCCCGATGATTGTTGGAGGAGGAGCCTGTAGACACCGCCTGCAGTCGGGTTGGAAAAACTCATGGTCACTGCGTCGCGATCGAAGGTCATGTATTGGGTTCCTCCGGCGCTCCAGTCGACCGTAACGGTATCTGCACAGGTAATCGAGTGTTGGCGGCCGTCGAGGGCCTGGGTGATGCCGAGAACATCCGCTCCCGTCAAAGCGGCGATATTTCCGCCTGTTTTTCGTCCTATGATCCGCTGTTCATCAACAGTCAGCGCTGCCGGCGTATTGTCCGATACTGCATAGAGGATCGTATTGGCGTTGAAGGCTGCCTTTTCCACGAAGGCCGATCCGGCGATCATCTGGGCGAACACGCCGGCAAGCTCTTCGGGATAGAAGTTGTCATCCGCCGCATTGCGATAGCCGAGCACAAGGATATTATAGGCCATGAAGCCCGAAGCCGATCCCGCACCGATGGTTGCCTTGGAGACGCTTAGGACGGCGTTGTTTGTTTCCGATAAAGTCACATAGGCGAATTCCGAATCGGCCAGGGAGATGTTCCCAGCTGCCACCGAGTTGTGAACCGCATTCCCGGCTGTACTGGTAAAATAAATGTGCAGTGTTCCTGACCAGGTTAACGTCCCCGCCGCCCAAGACAGTGTGCCGTCGCATCCGACAAGGGCGCCTTTATGGTAGGTGATCGCCCTGTCGAGTGAGGCCAGGGCCGGATTCATGGACGCCGCCGTAAAACTCGTCATTCCGGCCGCCCAGGCTGTGTGATGATTAGTCCCCACCTTTGAGCCCTCCTTCCAAAGCTTTTTTCGTCGCTGAAAAGATCTCCATGAACTGTTGAGGGAGACGCTCTTTAACTTGATCGGCTTGCTGGATCATCTTTTCTTGTTCCTCTCTCATGTGTTTCACGTCCATCGCAATGCTCTGGAGGCTTTCGGCGATAGATTCCAGTGCTGCTGTTATTCGTTTAAACATTTTTCCTCCTTACATGGGTTGGCCCAGTGAATCCAGCAACACGATCGACGCATAAGACGACAATCCCGTATGGCTTTCCGTTATAGCCAATGTTACGGACCGGTCCGTCAGCTCGCCGTCTCTCGTGTAAGTGACGGCCGCGTTTGTGGAACCGGAATAATAGAAGCTGAATGACGCCGTTTCATCCTGGGACTCACTGCTATATGAAAGAGTACCGTTTCCCGTCACCCAGGTAAAAGTGAAACAGTGCCCCGGGTTGGCGTTGCGATAATAATTGCCGTATTGGTCTTTGATGGAGACGTGAACAATAGTTGACGTGTCTGTCCACTCCAGTTCGTCATCGTCAACCACCGAGGACAAACTCGATGGAATCGGCATCGTGAATGATTTATTGATGTTAAACTCCGTTATCGCCATGCAGTTGGGAGGGATCAGCACAAAGCCGATGGCCACGTGATCGGCATTCGCTCCCGGAGGACCGGGAATCGTGCCGCCGGCCGAGAAATTGGCGCCCTTGACGACTTCCACAATGCCGTCGGTCCCCACTTGGATGGTGTCGTAACGGAAATAAGTCGTTGACGAAGCATCGAAAGAAACAGATCCACCGACACTGTCCATCTGGAGATCATTTCTGTCCATGACGATATCAGATCTGTCCATCATCATTCCGCTTAGCGCATAAGTGAGCCCGTCGATTCTTAACGTGCCGGGATCGATGGTTGCCTTCATGTTGGCGGGATTTGTCGCTCTGACGGCGCAACCGGTCAGAATGGTGTCGGGTAAAGTCGCTGGTTCAGGGGTGACCGACCCACCGGCAACAGCAGTCGGCAGCAACACGCCATGCCCCATGATTTCGATTCGTGATTTGTTGCCGCCCGGCAGATTGATCCTGACGGCGTTCCCCGGTTTCAAATAGACCGGCGTGCTTTCCCAGTTTTCAGGGTACCACGCCTTAATCAAGGTGTTGGAGCCCTGTATTTTCACCCGGCAATAGTGACTTCCCGGATTTACGTCCATGACAATGGCATCGCGCAGCTCCTGCGCCTGTGTAATCTGCCGCCGGATTCGGGTCTTGAGCAGTCTCCCGTTGTAGAGCCTCATGACACCACCCAGCCCTCTATTTCATCGAAAAAATAGCCTTCACCGCCGCTATCCGCCTTCTTGAACGTCCTTTTGAGGGATGCGACGAATAGATCCAAGTCCTCACCGGAATAGGGGTGTGTCACGCGAATGGTGTCGCCATCCTCATCCTGCAAATGGGCGACTTTCGTTATCGTCACCCTCCGCCTCTGCATTTGAGCAACCATGCCCTCGAAGGACGCCACCGCCACACAATCCGCAACCGAATAGCAGAGAGGGTCATCCAGCACCTGCTCGACGACGGCGTTGATTTCCGTTTGGTGTTCTTCATCATTCCATGAACCCTGGACGCTTCTTCTCAACGAACCCAACGGCGTCGCCCATACTTCGATTTGATAGTTCGCCGTTGAACCCAGAATCATCAAAGCCGGCATGACGGCGAGACCCTCTATAAGCCTGCCCACGGGTTGGGTCCATCCAGCGCCCCATGATACGACCGCATCACCTATTTTGTTCCCGACAATGTACAGGGCGATCGAAGCGGCGAGCATGCCGATCAAATTCGGGGCCTTTATGTAAACCGTGCAGAATTTGTAGTCGTCGCCGGCGGCGCATTCCTCGATATGCTCATCCACGCCGCCCGCCAGCTGGAAGGGGATGCTTGTCGACGTTTCGAGGGCAACCAGACGGGGGGAGAGGCATCTTCTGCTTTTATCATCGGAGTACCAAACGACATGATCCGCCTTGCATCCCCACCAGCCGAGCGTACCGGAAAGCTGCGTGATGCGTTCCTCGGCGTACTGGACCGTCGTAAAGTCCATTTCCTGCCCACGCACCGTAACCCGATTGGTAAAGTCAGAATATTTGTCGTCAGGGGAATATTTGATCAGCTTTGTATTGTCGTTGTAAATGTGATCTATAGCTGCCGTGTTACTGATCTGCCGTGCATGGGCCCTGCCGTCACAGTCGAACCGGAAGTAATAACCGAACCGCTCGCAGACCTGGGTGATGATTTCATCGAGCGTGCTTTCGATCCACTGCATCTGGAGTCTGCTCTCCCCGGCAAAAACGGGAAGATTGATGTCCTCCAGCATCATATTGGCCAGATCGATAAGCAAATCCGTGATGATTTCCCCGGGCAGGTTGTTGTACACCTCCGTCGCGTAGACATGGCCGTGCTGCCATAGACAGCGCTGATCCTCCGCCGTCACCTGCATAACCGGGTATTCCCCCCGCTGGAAACCCAGGGAGGTTCCCGTAACGAAAAAGGTCCCGGCGTTCTGCCAATAGTCGACGCCGCCGATGTTTTCACCCCATCTCAGAACGAGCTTCCGTCCCTTTTTGAGAACGGGGCTCAGAAGACTGGATAAATTGTAAGGGTCGAAGAGATGCCCGTGACTGACCGAAAACGACAACGTCGCCGGCTGCCCGCTGATCGTCTGTTCCGTTGCAACCTCGCCTGCGATGTAGGGGGACAGATCTACCGTGGAGCCGTCCTTGTCCCATTTGATGCTTTTCTCGCCATCTGTACCCTCGTGCGTCCAGAAAACGTAGGCGGAGGTTGAAGTTCCAGGTTCGACGGCGGCCGCCGCGTCGTAATCGAGGAATCCTTGTACGAGACTTCCTACCTCGGAAAACGACCAGCCGCCGCCGGGATTCGTGCCGATCGAGTAAGATGCCTGCCGAATGTAACCGTTCGCTGAAAACATGATCACGCCCTTGCCGGCCGCATCTCCGACCATGATCATGTCGTTGGTGTCATCGTAAGCGATCTGTGATGGTGAAGCCAGTTCCTTGCCGTCAGTCGTGAACCCGGCTATATTGTTATTGGAGAACAGGCCCCAGGTTTTCGAGATTGTGTCAAAAACAGCAACTCCATAAGCGTTGTGCGTCATGGCGACCCGTCCATCCTGCAATAAAGAAGGTCGCCCAAAATAATGGTCGTCATTGCTGCAGTAGGCTGGGCGGTGCAAGGTGATCGTTTCCGCCGAAATGTCTATTTCCGCGAGGCCGCGGAAACCGCCTTGGTCGTACCCGCTCGTGTACTCGCACATGCCTGCATAGATATTCCCGTTGTAGACAAACGGCTTCGTCAGCCCGTAATAGGGGAAATCGATGTCGCCGCTCGTCCATTTAACGATCAAGGCGCCGGTTTCAAGATCGAATACCAGCATGGCGCCGGGCCACATGCCGGTCGAACAGCTCAAAACGATGTAGCCGCCGTCTACATCGACCCACATCCCCCCATGCAGGCTGTAACTAACCCCGTATGCTTCCGTATCATCGATATCCGTATAATTGAAAATTTCGTGAAACTCCGGCGACGATTCCGTGAGATCGATATAGCCGACACTGACCTTGGGATGCCATACATAGGTATCTACCAGACAGAGGTACACCCGCAAATTCGTGGCATCGACCTGACAATGATGAAAGGACCCGTAGTGTGCCGAAATACTGTGGGTTACATTCTGCGTGAACCCGTACGCGACGTTCGTGTCGCAGTAATAATTGGTAATCGTATTCGCCTCTCCGTCGAGAACCCACAGCCACCTCCCCGAGCTTCCAACGTGAGCCGCAGTGATGGCGATGATGTGCCCGTCATGTACATGGTTGCAGTACCATACGTGCTCGGTGGCCGATATTCCGCCGCAGATGATTGACGGAAATCCCGGCGTTGTTGTGGCGTCCCAGTACTGATCGACGGTCCAGGTGTCCACGTCGATCTTTGCGACACATTGCAGACCTTTTGTGCCACCGCCATTGTGAATATTGACCGCGTACAGCTTCCTGCTCGTTGAGTCCCAGGAGAGCTCAACGGTCGTGTCGCCGGTCGGCCAGCCCGTTGCCGTGTCGTCCATGTGGAGGGCCCCGACCTTCCTGGTGAAGATCAGATTCATCTGATTTGCCGCTTTTTGGACCGCGACAGGATGGCCCCCGACCTCACCGTAGCCGTCGTAATTCGTGACCCTGACCGCGGCGGTCCATGTCGTTCCCCCGTTTGTGCTTACCGAGTAGTAAATGTTCGTCAGTTGCTCGCCCCCCGGCCCGGTGCTTTCGAGGACATCAAACCACAGCCAGAGATCGCCGGTCGTGATCTTGATGATGGATGGGTTGCTCAGGCGCCAGGTGGATGTAAGGCCTGCGATGCTCAGGGCCGCTTCGGCTGACCAGGTGACGAAATCGATGGAGGTCCTCTTGTACAGATAATAATTCGAGCCGCTTTTCTTCCCGTAAACCAGCAGGTAGGAATTCGCCCCAAGGGTCTGCACCCAGGGGTCGGACGTGAAGGTGTCGTGACTCCAGGTGGCGATCTCGGCATTGCCGACGGCCGCGCCCGTTACGGTAACGATCCGACGCATAAGCCGATAGAGGTGAGAGACAGTGTCGTTGATGAGATAGATTAGTCCGATATTGCCGCCGGTCAGCTCGCAGATCGACACGCTCACCATGACGCGGGAGGTGTCCGTGTAGAGCTCGATGGTGACAGGCGTGAATTCCCGGCGTTCGGTATCGGTGTAAACATATTTTATGCCGCTGTCTCCGTCCGCATCGGGGCCGTAGCAATAGGCGATGCAGAGTCGGCCTGACGAGTGGGGGATGAGATTGGCGCCGAACTCGTTGAACGCTTCGGAGGTGAGAAATGTGCCGTCGAAGGGGATGTCTTCATTACGTTGTGAGGAGGTGATCTCCATCAGGGGGTGCCTGGAAGGGTTGTCCTGGGCGGCGGCCAATGCGGCATCGAGGGTCAAGGGCATCAGGTTACCTCGCTTAGGATGAGGAGCGTCATGGTCACATTCTGCCGCCATGAGCCCGAGCCAGTGCCGTACCCGCCCAGGAAATAGTCACCGTCCAGGCGCGTCATCTCGACCGTGTAGGTTGTTGCCGAAGGCGTCCCGTCCAGCGTCGGGTCAAACTCGAGGGGTGCGTCGGCCGTGAAGAATGTCTCGAGCTGCGACCACATGGCGGCGGGCATGGCGTTCCAGGACAGCGAGAGTTCCTTTCCGACAATGGACGTGCCCCAGGAAAAATACGCCACTCCTTCATAGGTCTGCACCGCGGTACAGGATTTGTCTTTCCGGATCACCGTCATGCTCCCCGGCAGAAGGCTGAAGTTATAGGATGTCACCCCGTCGTTTAGGATCATGAGTGCCTCCGTATCACCCGTTCGCAGGTCTGCTCGATCTCGCGGCGCAACTCCGCAGCCAGCATTTTGTCCGTGTCTCCACTGATGGTGAGAGGAACGCTGATCGACACGTTCCCGCGGCCCACGACACCGGTATCGTCTTCCACGGGCGTCACGCTGCCGCCGCGACCGGCCATCATGAGGAACTGCCTATTGCCGATCGACAAGAGTTCCGGGATACCGCGCTCGTTGACCTCGTACATTCTGCCGGGGGATACGGCGCCGCCTTGCGCCTTGCCGCCGCCGAAGAGCGAGAACCCGCCCAGATATGAACTGATGCCGCTGAAGATCGGACCGGTGATGTTCTGATAGATCATCATGCGCAGGAGGTCTTTGATCATGCTGTTGATCATGTCGCTGAAGGACGCCTTCCCCTCCAGGGCGAAGTCGGTTATAGCGTCCGCCGAATCACGGCCCCACCCCTCGATTGTCTGCTGCAGCTTCTTGAAGTTGTCTTCGCCGTCCTTGAGGGTACTGTCCAGATCCTCTTTTGCCTTCTTCATCGCCTTGCCGTACTGCTCCTGGGACAGTACGCCCCGATCCAGCAGATCGTTCAGCCGTTGCACCGTTTCGGCGTACCGCTCTTGCGGGGTTTTTATGTCCTCGAGGATCTGCTTGAGTTGTTCCTTGGCGTCGATGTCGCCGAGAAGGGCCTCGGCGGACTTGAGCTGATCGGCGGTCGCCCCTTGCAGGGTCAGGCGATACAGGGAGGCCTCCGTCGCCGTCATGTTGAAGGTCTCGGCCTGGAGTTTCAGCGCTTCGATCTCGGCGTCGATGGATTTTTGGTTTGCCTTTCTTTCCTCTTCCTGCTCGATCAGGCTGCGGGTTGCATCGAGCTCCTGCGCCACAGCGATCAGTTTTTCTTTGTGGCCTGCTGCAAAGTCTTTATAAGCGCCCTTCTCGATCTCCCAGCGGACCTTTTCCTCGTTGGTGGTGGTCCGGGCGAGGTCGCGTTCCTTAGTCATGGCATCGAGGGCCTGGTCGCCCTCGGTTTGCTGCTTGCTCAGTTCGGACAGCGAGTCTATTTCGCGGGCCAGCAGGATGATCTTTTCCTTCTGTTTGGATGTAAAATGCTTGTATGAGCCTTTGGCGATCTCCCACCGCGCCTTTTCTTCTTCCGTGACAGCGCCGATCAGGTCGCGCTCGCGGATCAGGGACGCTATGGCTTCCGCGGCCGGATCTTTTTTTCCTTTTTCCGGTGTCTTTCGCATAGGTTTTGTGGGAGGCTTCGCCGGCAGCAAATGGGATTCAGCATTCGGCGCCTGCAATTCCGCGAGTTCGTCTTCGAGTCTCTTTTTTTCTTTCGTCGCGTTGTCGATGAGGCGCTGATAGTATTTCTGGTTACCGCTGAATGGATAATCTCGTTTCTGTTCCAGATCGAATATTTCTCCGGCCTTTTTCGTGATCCTCTCTTGCAGATTTTGCATCCGGGCCGCTTCCGTATTGTTCTTTTTCAGCCAGGCGTTCAGCTCTTCGGCGTTCATCGTGGCGAATTCGAAGAAATCGAGACGCCCACTTTTCACGGCGGCCCAACCCTGGAGCGACTGGCCGATGTTCCCGATGGCTTTGGTCGCCCGGGCGGCCAGAGAAATAATCTGCGTGAAGAGCTCGACGATGCCGGAACGGTTCTGATCGATCGTCTGGGCGAGGTTGGCAATCTCACCCGCGATGGATTTCGTGCCCTCGGCGGAGCGATCGGAGTCGCTCACGAGGCGGCCGAAAACGGTCTTGAGGTCCGTCATGGCCTGCTGAATCGTCGGCTGCATCTTCGAGAATTCCTCGTCGATTTTCCCGGCTGATGCGGCGAAGGCCTTGACCATGATTTCGGAGGTGATTTTTCCTTCCGTGGCCATTTGACGGAGGCCGCCGACATCCGTGTGGAGGTAGTCGGCCAGCATCTTGGCGATGCGGGAGCCGTTCTCCATGATGGAATTGAATTCCTCGCCCCTGAGCACACCAGAGGCCATACCCTGGGACAGCTGGATGATCCCGTTGGTCGCCTCCTGCTGGGTCGCTCCGGAGATGACCATGGCCTTGTTGAGGGTTTCGGTGATGCGGAGAAGGTCGCTTTGGCTTGTCCCCATGGTCTCCGTCGCCTTGGCAAACCGGGCATAGAGATCGACCGAGGAGGAATAGGAGCTGTGAGATCTCAGGGACTGCTGGTAGAGCCCTTCCTGAACCGCCTTCAAGTTGTCCGAGGACGTCGTGACGAGTTTCAGCTTGTTGTCCAGCAGCGTGTAGTCATCGGCTATACCGAGAACGGTTTTGGCCAGCATCCCGGTCACCGTCGCCGCGGCGAGGGCCTTGACCCGGAAAGACATCAAGCCGGCCGTGCCGCCATTGAACGACTTCTTTGCGGTTTCCATCCCCTTTGCCATGCCTTGGGCGTTGGTGACCACGGCGTCGCGGGCCTTTTTCATGTCTGAAGCGAACTGGGCGTGCCCGGCGGAAAGCTCCGCTCGAAGCGCCCCTATGGATTCTGCCATTGTCTCTTACCCATGTTTTTTAAGGCGTTCTTCATACGGGCTTCCATATCCGCGTGATCGACTTCCCGCCTGACCAGCAGGCTTTCCAATTTCGGCATCTTTTTGGCCCGCGACAGGTTCGCCGTGAGCCATGCCGATGCGCTCCGTCCATCGGCCAGGGCCGCGACGGCCTGACGGGTCAGATAGGGTGTCAGCCCCCAGAACTCTCCCGGAGATACGCCGGACATAACCGCGTTATGAAACGCCGCCATGACCCACCCGCTTTTCGGTTTTTTTTTACGCTTCGACCTTCGTCGTTCGGTATTCCCTCGGGCCCGAAATACGCCCACTGAATCGCCGTCTGAACCGCCTTGGCGAATGGAACGAGCGGCGGGGAGAGGTCCATGATGCGCTCGGCGGCCATTTCCGGGTGCCTGTCCCTTAAACCTATGGCGGCGATCACGGCGATCACGTCCGGGTCAAACAGGTTCGGGCTGTCGCCGTATTTTTGTTCGATTTCGGACAATGCCCGCCAGGTGAACTTCAGGACGTAATCGTGCCCGCCGATATGGATCATTTTCTCTCCAGTCAGAATGTTCATGTTATGCCCAGGTGACCTCGTCCGTGATTCTGATCGTGATCGAGCCGTCGATCTTGCCGTCCACCGCCCCGGAAGAACTGAGCCCGAGGACGTAACCCTTGAAGGTGGCTGTCGAGGAGTCCGAGTAGGTGATCTTGAAATCCTTCTCCGTCCGCGCCTTGCGTGCCGCAATGACCGCCTGCTGCCCGTTATCCGACGGTTCCCAGTTGATGGACAGGGAAATGGATCCTTCATCGGGCAGCCCCATCAGGAATTCCTTCGCCGTCGACCCGAGATGGGTCGTGTCGATCTCGGAGGCCGTGCCGTCCGGGCCGCCGAAGTCGGTGACCTCACCGATTTCCGTCCACGTGACAGGTGTGGCCAAGGCCGCGTCTGTATTATCTGTAATCGTTTTTCCGGTCGAGTCGAAGTTCACGGCAAACGTGTCCGTGGTGACGTGACTGACGATGCACACCTGGCCGTTGATATCGCCCGCATCATCACCCCCGAAATTGGACAGGGTCACGATGTCGCCGTTTGCCAGGGCGTGAGCCGCCGATGTCAGGATCGTGGGGTTGCCCAGTGCAATGGCCGTGATCGTTTCGGCTCCGCCGGATCCGGTCCCCATTTCGATTTTTGTTCCTTGAGATTCAATAGCCATGCTGCGTTTCCTCCTTCGTTCTATTCGTCATGCCATGTCGAGAAATCCATGATGATCCTGTGACAGGCCACCGCCGGCTCGTAGACATCCCGTTCCGATTGAATCAGAAACGATCCTATCCGGACCGACCCGCTTGTCCCACGGTACCCGTTCAGGGCGTTCCTTACCGCCTTGGCCAGAGCCTTGGCTGCGGCATATGTCTTTGCCCATGCCTCGATCTGAAAATGTGGGTTCGCCATCCCCACCGGTCCTTCCAAGGCGTTTTCCCCGGCGCCGTATACCCGCATGTAGAGAATGATCGGATAGGTGGGATCCTGCGGCAGCGTCGCGGGGTAGCACCTGGTAGTGAGATCCTGCACGGTCGCGTCGGCAACGAGGATCTCATGTATCGCCTCTTCGATATTTTCCGCGCTCACTTGCTCAGTCCTCTCACCTGCGCCTTCGAAAGTTTGCCCGCCGCCGCCCGTTTCGCCAGTCTCCCGGCCGATTTGTAGAGTTCCGTCTTCATCTCGTCGGCGAAGATCCCCAAGGCGGGCATTTTCATCGCGTGCCAGGCTCGCCGGAGAAATGGGTTCGGGGAGACGAAGCCGGTCGTCGTAATCCTGATCCAGCGATCTCCGAGTTTGACGAGCCGAGGTTCGTCAAGGATCCTCTCGACGGTCCCGAATTCCACGAGGTGGGCGACGGGGGACGACGAGCCGACATAAACGGTCACCACCGAGCGGTCCTGTCCCTTACGCTGTGAAGGTTTCAGACTCGGGGACACCTTGATCGAATCCCGCAGACCGCCCGTCACGACCGGCACGTTCGCCCTGGCCGCTTCGGCGATCGGGCTTCCCGCCTTCTTCAAAGCGTTTCTGAGGACCGTCTTTTTCATGGCGACAGTCGGCAGCTGGTCGAGAAGCCTTGTCAATTCCTTCACACCCTTCAGCTCAAACGAAAACGAGCCATGCCCGTTCATCACTCCGCCCTCGCTTTCGAATAGATTTCCAGCCCTTCACGGCGTCCAATTTCCACCACCCCTGTGACGTCATGTATTCTTCCCGCGTAACTGAGCCGGTCGACCGGGGTCACGTCCGCTCTGTACCGTATCCGCCATCTCGTGTCGGCTTCGGCCACCATCTGTGTGGCGGCATATCGTTCGACGCCCCCGGCAGGCAGGTATTCCGCCCACACCGTCGCCAAATCCACCCAAGTTTCGATCGGCTCGCCATAGCTGTTTTCAACGACAGTTTTGCGCTGCAGCGTGATGCGCCTGTCCAGTCTGCCGGATCTCAAAACTCCTCCCAGAGCCTCATGCTCGCCAGCAGCCGTTGCACCGATTTGTCCTCGGTGACCGTCTGTCCCACCACCGGCTCGCCTCTCATCGCGTACAGGTCCGCGCAGATCATCTTGATCGCTGTTTTGATCCGCTTGGGCACGACCAAGGCGGAAGCCCACCCGCAGGCGAACCTGATCGTTATCGGGTTCGCCGGGTAGAGCGCAGCGGAAGGCCAGGAACTCCCGTAGACAAGGACGATCCGCCCGATTAGCTCGCCGTTTGGCTCGATGATGTAATCGCCGGCCGGAAGTGTGTTGATCGTTCCGTCGGTATCCTTATAGGTGATCGATTCCACCGATTGCAGGTTCCCGAAGGGGAGCTCGATGCAGTCGCCGTCAGGCCATCGCGGCAGGCAGTAGTCCCAGGTCTGCGTGATCAACGCTCTTTTTGTTATTTCTTCGACGCGTTCCCGTGCCGTCGTGATGAGGTCATTCAACAGTGCGTCCTCCGCCGTTGTTGGGGCGAGCCGGACGATGTCGACACCGAAGTCGCAGGCCGCGACAAGAATCCGGGCGACGGTGCGGATATACCGTTTCGAGCCGGTGTAGGCTTTTTCATAGGTTGCATGGTCGTTCGCGGTCGTTACCTGGGTGAAAGCGCCGTTTGTCCAGTCAACCCAGGCGCTGTTGTCGTCGGATTCCTGGACTTTGACGTCAACGGTCCCGCCCATTCCATTTTCCCCGGCTTTCAGATAGACAACAGTTTGATACCCGAGAATCTCTACAGTGGTTCCGGTCAGCCCGTATCCTGACGTCGTCGCGTGACTTCCCGGGGCGATGCTCTGGGTGCTGTCTATATTTTCGGCGAAGCTCCCCGAATCGAGCCGCAGATGCAGTTTGAGTTCGGCCAGGGAGACCGGCTCCGTTTCCGGTCCGGAAACCATCATGAATCGCTTGTACGCGCCGCCCCAAACATCCATCTCACCGCCCCTGTGCCTTCGCCGTCCCGTTCAAGATGGTCACTGAAAAGATGATCAGGTTCTTGGGCGGTCGGATGCTCGTCTTGATCGTTGTGCTCACTTCGTTGGAATAGGCCGACTCCAGCCCGCGGTCGTCATAAGCGGTCAGAGCCATGAAATAGGTCCCGTCCGGCAGTGAAATCGTATAAGTCGTGACCTTGCCGACCTCGATCTTTGTGGTGTATTGACCAGTCGCTGGACCGTAGTAAAGCCGGTAGCCGGTGATGTAGTCGTGGTCGATGGATGGCTCCCATTGCAGGGTGACCTCGGATGTGCCTGCCATGACATCGCCGACAGTCACCCACGCCTGCGCCGAAGTTGCCGCCACAAGAATGACGAGCGCTGCGAGAAATCTTTTCATTGGCTCACACTGCCGCCCGTGACGTTGCTGTCCTTGGCGAAAAGGCCGATCAGAAAAAGACCGAGCGTGCTTACCGCGTTTCCAACTTCCGCCGGAATTCCGAACAAAGGAAAGATCATCCCCAATGCCGCCAATATGCCCGATGCCGTCGTTTTCCAGTTTTTCACTTTCAATCCTCCCTTTTTTTGTGCTGCAATGTCGTCACTTAACCTTCGCGAAGAAGGCACACCAAAGTGTCTCCGCGATTGGGTCCTACCTGCCGATACCATTTTGAGTCTTCGAGCTCAGCCGCCGCTTGTTGCCAATCGCCCCCGTCGATCGCGGAAATCATCCGTTTGAATCCCCTGAACCTCGTCAGACCGAGGTTGAAGACCAGCTCTGTCAGAACGTCCCATCGATTTTTCGTAAAGTTCTTGTACTTGCTGTCGGGAAACATGGATCTCGCTTCCGCCTCCGCGGTTTCAATATCCCTGTCGAGAAGCCGTTCCGCCTGATCGATGGTCAATCTCGTGAATTTTTCGTGTTTACGTATCTTGTGCCCGTAGCCGATGGTCCAGGCGCCGGCCGGGCAGAGGTATGGCTGGAGCCTCAATCCTTCATGCAGTTTTATGCGATCCCTCAATGTCAGCATGTACAGTTATCCCTCGTTGATGATGACCGCCGTCGTCCTGGCTTTGCACTCTTGGGCGTCGCACTCGATCTTGTGGCCGTGCGAGTCCGCCCGATCCCACAGCTGCCTGATTTCTTCCTTGAAGGACTTGTTCTGGACAATGATGATCCCCTGGGCAATGCCGATCCCTATCGAGATAACCAGGAGCCAGTTTGAAGTATCCATAGGTGAACTCCCTTTCGCCTCCGTTACCGTATGTAGAGATACAAGGCGCCTTTTTTGGAATTCCCGGCGTTCGTTACGGCAATGGTCAGTTTGCTGTTGGCCACGCCCGCCATGGATGCTTCCGCCCTGTATTCCGTGTTCATCGTATCCCTGTCGGCCAACGCCCCCAGAGCGACGTCGACGCCGTCTGAATCGTTCACGGCAATGTCGTAGTTGTCTGTTGGAGCGGCGGAACCGTCTGGAACGGTTACGGCCCCGATAAGCCTGCCGTCGTAGTAGTTCGCGGTTGTTCCGCTTACCGCGCCGGTCGCATCATCCGAGACCCAGGCCGCCTTGATTTTCTTGATGGTCCCGTATGTCACTTCCGTAAATGTCATGGCGCTTCCGGCCATCGATCGATCCTCCCATTAAGCCGCCGTCACGTATGCCCCGTCGTCGATCGGAACATACCAGAGGCTCCATTTCATCGTGCCGGCATTGGCGCCGACCCCGGTAACGAGTTCGATGGAACCGGGCCGGAGGGCCCACCGTGGGGCCGTGCTCAGGATGCAGCCCCCGTCCGTGGTAGAGGTGACGAGCGCCGTTCCCACCGCGTCGGGCAGGGTGAACATGCAGCCGACATCCACGTTGGCGATGGAGGCCGAGGCGGCACACAGCACCGTGTCGTCTCCGGTCGTGGGATTGGCGTTGATCTGGAGCGTCGTAAGAGTTGCATCCATGGTGGTCACGATCTCGCCCAGCAGGCCCAATAGGGCTACACGGCCGCCCGTGACCGTGAACAGTGCATTGGTCCCGGCGGCGATAGCCGCTGCGGAGCGGTCAACTCGGATCCCGAGGACGATGTCCGCTATTCTCGATATGGTCGATGAGTTGTAGTTCATTTTTTTTCACCCTCCTTTCAGGGCGTGCTGTTACAGGGCCTCGTTGTTCTGATACCGCGTCCCGACCAGTTCATAGGTGATCGACGCGATGCTCGATGCATGGCCGCCGGAGGTCCCCAACTGCACGTAGCGGCATCCCGCGCTTAAAATGCCTGCGTCGATGTAAAACTGGACCACTTGGGAACCGGTATGGACGCCCGTGTCAATGGTGAAGGAGGCTGCGTCGGCCTGTCTCACCAGGGTCGGGTCCGTAAGGGTGTCGGATGCGTACCATATCGGGAAGGCGGCGGTGATAGCAGTTGTGCCGCTTGCCGCCGTTCCCTCGTGGACGTGCAGGACCAGATCCGTGTCGCCGCCGCGGTAATGCAGGACGGTTATCAAGACCCCTTTCGCTTTACTGAGGTCGCACCAGGCGGCCGTATCCGCTATGGCGTCCGCGGCCGCCGGTTCATGGGCCAATTGAATGGGATTTATTTCGGGATTCAACATCGTTCATTCCTCCTTGTTATCCGGTTCGGGGTTCCTCACCGGTTGTCTTCGTTAGGACCGCGTCTGCAGCCCGACAAAATGCGACTGAGTGTAATTGGCCCCACCCTTGTAAGGCGTCAACGCAGAGGCCCGCACCGGCTGGCCATCCACGCGCATGACAAACCGGAACACGGATTCGTCGTAGACAAACCGGACGTGGATGCTCATATCGCTCTGGATGCCACCCTTCTCGGCCAGGATGTAGCCGTTTTGGAGATCCGCCAGAAGGATGTCACCCAGAGTGCCCAGGGTGGCCGCCTGCTCGATGGCCAGGACCGGGCGCCCGAACAGGGTTCCGTAAGGCTGACCGCTTAAGCCTCCTGCCGGCATGTAGATCGGGATCCCCCCGGTGCCCACGGCCAGGGACATGGTGAAGAGCTGCGGCTCAATGTTCTGATTGATGAGCCACACCGCATTGGGACGGCTCGACGCGAAGAGGCGGGACCACATGTTGATGACGTTTTCCGCCAGGACCGTGGCCGCCTTCTGGCCTGTCTCTTTGTTCACCTGGACCAGGCAGCCCGCGTTGAGGATGCCGAGAGGCTGGCCGGCTCCCGTGCCGTTGATGATGGCATCGTCGAGCAGAAACCCGAATTCGGAAACGAAACCCTGGCGAATAACTCCCTCGAGGGCCGCCGCATCGCTCAGGAGCTCGTCCGTCGCGTAGCAGAGCCCAATCAGCTTTTTGAGGTTGAGCTCGATTTTTCTGAACTTCGGTTTGCTGGCCGACTTTTCTCCCGCTTCCTCTTCCCAATAGCCGACTATCCCGCCCCACCGGGTGGAGGCCCGGGATGTTTCGTCCAGTCCGGGCAGTTTCATGCTGTTGGCGTTCCCCGAGATCGGGACCCTACGGCATCGGGAAGCCAGGATGCCGGTATCAAAGACATCCTTCAGGAGTTCCGTTGAAAAATCCTGCTGGACGAGAAACCCTCCGTCCGAGGGGATGGTCTCGTTGAGCCCCGAAGCGGAGGAGGTGATCCTCAATCTCGGGTCGACCACGCCGCCGGGCTGCCCGGCCCTCATGACTGCCGCCAGCTGGGCCCCAAAAGAAGGGAACCTGTCCCGTTCTGTTTGTGCTGCAATTTCCCTTTTCTTTTCGATGGACTGGACGGCTTCCGGTTTTTCCAGGGCGTCGGCGATCCGCTGCTGCCTCTCCAGTGTGGCCACCGTGCGGCGGTAGTCCTCGACGGTATCCATCATCTCGTTTTTGATGCTCAATTCGCCGTCGGTCAGATCGCGGTTCTCCACGGTGGCCTTGGCGTCCATGTCGGCCGCTTTTTTCATCAAGGCGGCGATGTCTTCCCTGTACTGACTGATCGTTTTCATTTTCTGCTCCTTTTTCCTTGTGGTTTCCGGGCAAAGAAAAAGGGCGGCAATGTAGGTGTGTAGCCCTACACGGCCGCCCTTCGTTCTTTCTTGCGTCCCCTTCGGCTGATCAGGCTTCGGGGGAGCCCGGGTTTTTAGGTCTTTACTCTTTTACTTTGGTGAAACCAGCTCCGCCCTGATGAGCAGGTCGGCTACACGATCCCTCCTTGTTTGCTTGGATTGAGCGACTTTAACCTGATTCCTCTGGTGAATATTCGCAATGTCCTCAAGATCTTTCGGCGATGGGTTTTCCTTCTCGCCGTCAATATTATCCGGAATGCGCTTGAAGCCCGCCTTTGCCATAACCGGGATGAACCTGGCGCATGCAGCCATGTCCATCCTGCCCCCGATCTCATCGATAAAACCCGCCTCCAAAGCTTCGTCGGCGTTCATCCAAGTTTCGGCATCGAGCAGGGGAACGATGTCTTGATCCTCTTTGCCGCTTTTCCCCGAATAGACCTTCAGCATGCTCCCCCGCACTTTGTCGAGGACATCGGCCATGCTCCTCATGTCATTGGCGTTTCCCACAACCATCCCGGAGGGGTTGTGCATCATGTAAAGGGCGTTTTCGGCCATAACCACCTTGTCGCCTACGAGGGCAATGACCGAGGCAATGGACGCAGCGATGCCGTCGATATACGTCGTGATCGTCGCCGGGTGCTGCTTGAGAAGGTTGTAGATGGTGATGCCGTCGAAAACTTCACCGCCCGGGCTGTTGATGTGCAGATCGATCTGCGAAGCGGTGACCGCAGAAAGCTCTTTCTGAAAGGCCTTTGCGCTGGTGCCACCTCCGGTCCAGAAATCTTCCCCGATCTGATCGTAAATCCATATCTCGGCTTTCTCCGCCTTGTTTTTGATCTCATACCACTTCATTGGTCCTCGCCTCCCTTGTCGTCTCCGGGCATGGGCCGCTTAGGTTCCAACGACTGATCAAGCTTCCCGGCATTTTGCAGTGACGTCATATTCATGGGCACCAGATGGATGTCCCCGCCCTCTATAGGGTCCTTGTCTTCGAGTTGTCGAATCTCGTTTATGGAGAAGGCGCCGATGTTGAACATCTCCCGATAAAAAGCCCCGCGGCCGGCGGCATCCGCCCTCAATATGCCCTCGACAACGTGTTTGTAGTAAAGCCTGCCCCGGCCCGAGAGCGCCCTGTCGCCGTCCGTCAAGAGCTGCATGTTATAGTTCTGTTCGAGGGTGACGAGCCATGGCAGTAAGGTGTCCGTATAGAAAGACCGCTGCTCCGATTCGATGTTGTTGAAGGACGATCGGGTCAGGTCCTTGAGTTTGTGTGGCGGAAGGTTGAACCAGCGGGCTATCTCCGGTATTTGAAACTGGCGGCTTTCCAGGAACTGGGCGTCTTCCGGCGGCACGCCCACCTTTTCGAGTTTCATGCCCTCTTCGAGCAGTAACAGTCGGTGTGACTGCCCGAGGCCTGAATAGCCCTCGGTGAGAGACTTCTTCAGGTTTGCGTGCGCTGCGGCGGAGAGCTGGTTCGGGTGGCTGACGATAACCCCCGGATGCGTTCCGTTGCCGAAGTAGAGGGATCCGAACGTTTCCATGGCCATGCCGAGGCCGATCGACTTCCTGGCCATGGCGACCACCGAATATCCCATGAGGCCGTCGAATCCGATGCCGGGGATGTGCAGTATCTTGTCCCTGGTGAAGTACTTGTCTTCTTTGCCGACCTGTACTCGGTATACAATCTCGCCGTCCTGCCACATGGGCGTCACCAGATTCGGCGTAATCGGCCAGAGCTGCACGAGCTCCCCGTATCCGTTGACGACCTTTTCCGCGTAGCCGTTGCCCCAGAGCAGGATGTGGCCCATCAGTGTTTCCCGTAATGTCTTGGCTGTCATAAACGGGTTGGCCTGGTCGTGCAGGACCCTATACATGACCCTGTCAGTGGCGATCCTCTTTTTTTCCGCTTTCATTTGCATCAGGTGAAGAGGAAGGCTGGCGATAGTCCCGGCTATCAGGGTGACAGCATTCCAGACCGCGGAATAGGTGAGGGCGGACTGCTCAGTGACGGTTTCACCCGAGAGGGATTGCGCGCCGTAGAGATTCCAAAGCGAAGGATCCCAAGCCTTGGGATCGTCGACGCCGAGGTTGCGGAAATACTGAGCTGTTTTTTTGAGCCGCTGTAATATGTTCACTTTGAGCCGCTATCGTATCAATCAGTTATGAATCCATGGTGAAAGTATGTCAGGTTTTTAAAGGTATTGACACTGCAGGATTTTTACAAATGTTCATATATTTCACACTTTTTTCAGTCTTCTCGTCCTTTGAGGCGAAAATTGATGATCGACTCGCGCGTTACGCGTATGGATCCGGCAAGCCGTTCGGCGCTTAAATGTCCGTGCTCGATCCACAGACGGATTGTGCGCGGGTGGACATCGAAATATGCCGCCACTTCATCAATCCGCAGCAGTGGCTTGGTCGGTGGGTCAGATACGGATCTCTTATCAGAACCCTCTTTACTCATAAGCATACAACCCCCCTCGTCTCGTACACCGATTGTGTTTCGTCGTTTCCAAACATCGCCCGTCCCCAGGCCATGATCAGCGCAACCATGCCGTCTATCTTCTCCGTCGCCTTTTCCTTGTCCGGGGCTACATTACCGTTGGGATCGGATCTCATGACAAGGTTGTCGGCGCACCACCGGAGAACCGGATGTCCCCCGTGCCGCACCTTTTCCGTCATGACATGAACGAGCAGATCCTTGGCGGGTTCGTTGAATGACTTCGCTCCCTGACGCACTTCGACCATCTGAAAGCCGTCTTCGTTGCCTGTCGGGTTCAATTCATCCATGATTCGGGTAGCTGTCGCTTGGGCGTTCCATGAGTCGAATCCGATCTGGCAGAGCTGATATTGCTTCGCGGCATCCAGGATATCCTTCTCGATCCACGCGTAATCGATGACATTGCCCGGCGTCGCGGTTAAAAAACCCTGATTTTGCCAAATGTCATAGTGGATGCGGTCGGTTTGAGAGCGCTTGAGGATTCCTTCTTCCGGGCAGTAGAAGCGGCACAGGATGTCGAAAATGCCGTCCTTGTCATCCGGCGGGAAAACCAGGACGAGGGCCGCCAGGTCGATCTTGGATGACAGGTCCAAGCCCCCGAAGCACTTGCGGCCTCGGAGGAACTCAAGGTCGGGTTTGGCGTTGCACTTGTCCCACTTGTCCATGGGCATCCACCGCGAGAGCTGCTTGACGGGGATATTCAGCCGGAAACGAAGAAAATTCTGGAAGTCCACCGGGTTTTGCTTCGCCTCGTTGTAGTCCTGTCGGATCTTGTCGAGGGTGAAGATCTGGCCCAGGGACGGGTTCACCCGCTTCCAGAGTTCTTCGTCATCCGGGCTGTCCTTTTCCGGGTCCGCCAGATACAGGACCGGCAGAAACCGGGGATCCTGTATGATGCCTTTTTCGACCTGAATCGCTTTCGAACGCAGACGCCACCATATGGAGTTCTTGTCGTATATGCCGGCCGTGGTGATAACCAGGACGATCTGCTGCCTGCGGGCATAATCCGTCCCCGCCGTCAAGACGTTCCAGAGTTCATCGTTGGGGTGCGCATGGATTTCGTCAACGATGACGCATGACGGGTTGAGCCCGTGCTTTGTGTACGATTCTGAGGAGAGGACCTGGAAATAGCTGTTGTTCTTCCGGTAGATGATCCGCTTGCGTGAATCCAGGCATTTGAGATGCCTGGAGAGGGCGGCAGTGTTGCGGACCATGGCCGAGGCTGCCTGGTAGACGATGCTCGCCTGTTCGCGGTCCGCGGCCGCACAGTAGACCTCGGCGCCCTTTTCCCCGTCGTTGGTCAGCATGTAAAGGCCTATGGCGGCGCAGAATTCCGATTTGCCGTTTTTCTTGGGGATCTCGACGTAGGCGGTGCGGTATTGCCTGGTCCCATCGTCATTCAGCGTTCCGAAGAGAGGTTTCAAGAGGTCGTCCCATTGCCACGGCAAAAGTCTGAATGGCTTGCCGGCCCATTCACCTTTGGAATACGTGCAATAGGTTTCAATAAAGTTTTTCACCCATTCCGCTTTTTCTAAATTAAAGGGCATGGTGTTTCTCCATCAGTATTCCGTCAGTCATCTCATGCCCGATCTCTATCGCCGTTGTGAGCCTTCCTGTTAAAGCCAGAAATTTTGTGATGCTCAGACTCGTATTTGTCTTTTCCCTGTGTCTTTTGCGTTCTACGAAAATCGCGATGTTGTAGCGCCTGTAGTAGCGGTGCTCGAGTTCGATCCAGCTTTCGGCATAAGGAATATGATTTCTCTGCGCATACTTGTGCATCAGGTCGTTCAGTTGCTGCCTTGGTGTCAGGGTGTCAAAGTACAAAAATTTGTTTTTTCCCATTTCTCGTATCCCGGGGGTATCAATACGTCACTGTAAAAGTCAAAATTGCCGCGGCCAGCCAGTAAACGACATGTCGCCAATCACCGGACGGCACATACATGACCGCCGCCAGAACGTCCAAAATAATCAGTATTGTCGGAAATAATTTAGCTGTGAACATTATTGATCCTGTTGATTTCAATTTAGGGACCTTCTCATTTTTCATATCCCGGCAGTGGGTCCGCCGCAGTGTGATCGAAAATCCAGGGCCGTTCCCTGGCGACCGTTTCCAAGCCTCCCAGGGAATCGATGGATTCTCTTACCGTATCGATATGGGTGTCGTATTTGATGGCAAGGATGATCTCGCCCATACGTGTCTCGACGATGTATTTCCACCATGCCTCCGGCCATGTGCGCCTGAGTAGTCGAAAGGCGCTGATAGTGAATTGGGATCCGCCTCCGCAGCAGACGCAGCCGATCGTGACGGCCCCTCGGGCCTTGGACGGGTGAACCGGAAGATCGTACTTGTCCCGGTACCGGCGGCCCATGGTGTCCGTCCAGCCGGTAAGCGGGTTGCAGACCGTCAAGCCGTCGGCTTTGACATAGTGGGTGGCACCGTCTTTTATGGCCCGAAATCCGCGGAGGATGTCATCGCTCGCCCCCCGGACCCCGGTGAACTGAAGAGTGCAGCCAAGCTTCTTCGCTAACCTTCTGGCCGGTGCGATCTTCATCATCCGGCAGCACGTCGAGACATCGATCTTGAATCCGAGCGGCCGGTGCGTATGCCGCTGCATCCATTTCCTCGCCGCGATCTTTCCCATCATCGGCCATCCGTATCGCCTCCATTGCTCTTCCGGCGTATGACTCGCCCTGGCGATATGGATCTCTGCGCCGTAATGCCCACAGACCGTTCGGCAGAAGGCCTCCGTTTCCGGGTATTCCATCTGCGAGTCGGCGAACACGACGACCGGCCGATGTTCCGTATGCCTGAAAATGAGATCCATCAACAAAACGCTGTCCGACCCGCCGGAGAACGCCAGACATGCTTTTCTATGGGCGGCCATGGCCTCGTTGATGATGCGGAGCGCCGTTCTCATGTCAGCGCCCTCATCAGACATTCGAGAGGCGAATGTTCACCGGCGTCGGCGTATCGTTTCAGCTCGGCGATGATGTCTTTGGCGTTCGGATCCGCCAGGACCATGAAATCGTTGCCTCGGCCGTTCCGGACGACGATGCAGATGGCGCTGTTTATCCGCTTCGGGTCCTCGGCGGTTATCGCCTTGATCTTCTCGGACAGGGCTTTCGAAATCTCATCAGCCGTTTTGGTTGCCTCTTTGCGCTCCTTTTCCGTCAAAATCGCAGCGGTGAGCTCCTCTTTGCCCATCGAGGCGCCAAGCAGGTCTATGCCCCAGGTTTTAAGGTCGAGATCGCTGTATTTTTTGGCGATGATGGTTTTTTCCCACTCTCCCAGGGCGATGTTGTCTTTGACGATGTACTCGCGCTTCTGATCCTCCGTAAGCCCGGTGACGATCTTCGCCTTGCATTGCTCCTTGCCCATCTTCTTGAGGGCGGCGTAACGCATGTTCCCGCCGATGATCGTCATGGTTTCATCCACAACGATTTCCTTGATTTCGAGCATCTCCGGAAATTCCTGGAGCGATTTGACAAGCCGATCCATGTTCTCCCGGCTGATTTTTCTGGGGTTGTCGGGATGGGGCTTGAGCTCCGACAAGTTCACTTTTTTGATGATTGTGTTCACCATGCTGTCAATCCTCGAAGTATCCGTCTTTTTCTTTGCTGCTCTTCACGATCAGGGCGCCTATCCTGGCCAGCGACGAACTCGAGAGCCCGAGTTCCGCCAGGCATTTGTGTATCTTTTCCTCCAGTTTGTTTACCGCGGTCCAGTAAGGGTTGTAGATCGGGAAGTTCTGGGGACTCCTGATAATGATGCCGGTTTCCGCCACCTTGGCGGCGCATTCCTTGTACTGGGCCATGTCGGTCGCCAGAAGCTCGAGAATCGGTGCATTGGCTATGGTCAGCAGACCGTAGTTTTTCAAGATGGAGGCAAAAAATCGCCATTCCCGTCTTTCCTCCTTGGTGAATCTCGCCGGACACTTGGGGAGGATATGACGTTCGGCCCTGGGTTCATTCTCGACGCGTTCCTTCTGAGCGCCGTAAAGGGTGCCTTTTTCCAGCGTCAGGAGGTTCGCCGGTTTCGGTTTACGCCCTGGCATCGTTTTCTCTTTTTGCCGCTTTTCCAGTCAGATTTTCCCACCGCTTGATGATCACGTCACAATATATGGGGTCGATTTCCATGCCGTAACAGGTGCGGTTTAACTGCTCGCAGGCGATGAGGGTGGTTCCTGAGCCGCAGAAGGGGTCATATACCGACCCGAGCCAAGTCTTTATGAAAAATTCAGGCAATTTCACTGGAAAAACTGCTGGATGCTCTATTTCAATCCCGCGCCCCTTGTGTCGCATTACCCTGATAACTGAATCTGGAATTTTTGTAGGTTGCAGTGATTTTTCAGGAGATGAAATTTTCCCGGGCGTTTTTCCGTTCTTTCCCCTCATGCCCGTTCCGTGGCCTATCTCTATGCTTTCTGGTAATTTATCTACCCATTTGACGGGATAAACTGATTTCTTATTGAAGTGGAACACAAATTCATGCGAAGGCCCCAGCCTCCCATTCCAATCTCCTGGAAGTCCAGAGCCTTGATCCCACACATACCACCCAAAGCGCCTCCACCCTGTTGACCGCATCCATTCAATCCATTCCTGCCAATATGGGATCCATTCACCGTCACGATGAATGAGGCCTAAATTTACAAGAACCTGCCCATCTTCGCTCATGGGAAGATTTGAAAAAACTCCATGCATCAAAACATCCCAATCGGAGACCTTCCCAACTCCATAATCTCGTTGCTGTCCATAGGGTGGTGAAGTGAAGCATAATTCCGTCTTCTTCCCATCCATAAGCCGCTCCACGTCCTCTTTTTTTGTCGAGTCCCCGCACATGACCCGATGTCTGTCCAAAAGCCAAACGTCGCCCATTTTGGTCACTGGGTCTTTTATTGCCTCGGCCTCGGCTTCAGCGTCGAACTCATTTTCCTTCGCCGCCGGATTTTTCCCGGTAAGCCAATCTTCGGGAAGATCCACGCCCCATTCCACCAAAGGCAGGTCTCCCCACGCATCAGCCAGTACAGTAAAATCCCATTGTCCGAATCCTCCATTATCCTTGATGGCGATCTCTTTCTCCTGGCCCTCCGTGAGGCCGGACATGACAATCACCGGGACCTTCTCGTATTTCAATTCAATCGCCGCCCGTAGACGCATATTTCCGCCAACGACAATCAATTGACCTGTTCTATCTGAACAGATACATGGGCGCGCATCGAACAACGATGGACAATCCTTGAGGGACTTCACGAGATTCTTAAATGCTGCGTTTTTTATCAGGCGAGGATTACCCTGATTCAAATGGATGCTGCTTGGTGGTAGGTATTGAATCTCATAATTGCTCATTTTTTGTGCCTCTATCCGTCATGTCTGCATGCCGACTTCCCGGTGAATGCCTCCCATCGCTTGCAGATGACATCGCAATAGACCGGATCCAGTTCGATGCCGTATGCCGTCCTGCCGGTCTGTTCCGCCGCCATGAGTGTCGTCCCGGAGCCCATGAACGGGTCCAGGACGATCTGCGAGGGGTCAGGACGGGTGCTGTTGCGAATCATCCTCGCGACCAGGGCGATGGGCTTCATCGTCGGGTGCAGGGAATTTTTTGTCGGGCGATCCTCGCGCAGGACCGTCTCCGGTTGTACCGATCGCATCTCTTTCAGGAGAGCTATGAGGTCCTCTTTTTTCATTTTGTCGAGGTCGAGATCATCGTCGATCACCGATGTTTCTGTAAAGTTCTGCGAAAAGTAATGGCCCGCCCCCTCGTTCCAGCCATAGAGGATCGGCTCGTGTTTCCAGTTGTAATCGTTCCTCGACAGCACGGCGCCGCTTTTTACCCACACCAGGGTCTGGCTGACATAGATACCGGCCCTGTGCAGGGCGCCACGGAATTCGGCTGTGTTGATGTCTGCGTGGGCCACATAGAAACATGCCCCGGGCTTGCTGTGGGCCGCCGCATTGTTGAAGGCCTCCTGCAAAAGGTTCTGGAGGCCTCCGCCCCGCAGGTTGTCGCCGGCGATGGGCTTGTGGCTCGTGCCCTTCCTTTTGTTGTTGATCCAATCGGTCTTGTCGGTATAGCTGACGCCATAGGGAGGGTCCGTCCAGATAAGGTCGGCCAGGGCGCCGGCCATCAGTTTCTCGTAATCCTGTGGGTTGGTGGCATCCCCGCAGCAGAGTCTGTGGCGGTCCATGATCCAGACGTCGCCCGGCTTGGCGACGGCCTTCTTGATCTTACCGGCCTCCGCCTCAGCGTCGAAGTCATCCTCGACGGTATTGCGGACCATGAGTTTCTCGAGTTCCTTCGCCGAAAAGCCGGTCAATTCAATATCAAAAGCGCCGGAATCGAGTTCGATCAAAAGGTCTTTCAAGAGACCCATATCCCACTCGCCGCTTATTTTGTTGAGGGCCAGGTTGAGGGTCTTCTCTTTCGTTTTGTCCAGGTCGAGGCGCACACAGGGGACCTCCGACAGTCCCAGTTTTTCCGCCGCCTTGATTCGCTGATGCCCGCCGATCACGGTCCCGTCCTTGTTGATGATGATCGGATCGACGATCCCGAACTCCTCCATTCCCCTGGCCAGACGATCTAGGGTGGCGCCGTCGATTTTCCTCGGATTGTACGCGGCCGGCTTCAGCTTTCTGATGCTGACATTCTCTATTTCTATCATTTACCCCCTGTCCCTCATTTCTGAAAAACTCGCGCGTGACTGCCGGCGCGGTTATTTCCTCCATCATTCCAGAGATTTACACTGCCCTCCCTCCGGGGCTTGAATCGGTCGCGGACATGTTCTTTGTCATGGCACGCTGTACACAACGACTCGTGGTTCTCTGCCGCGTTATTCTTCGGGTTCCTGTCCCTGTGATGAACCAGCATGGCCGGTACCACTCTGCCCATGGTGAGACACCTCTCGCACAAGGGATCGCGGTTTAACTTCATGATCCTGATCTTGCTCCAGCGATGGTCATATCCGCGCTGTACAGCCGTCTCCCTGGCTCTCTCGCTCTCAGTTGTGGCTTCACGTTCGTGCTCAGGGCAGAACCGCTCACGCGTCAGTTTTGGGCATCCCGGGCGGCTGCATGGATGAAGTGATCTAATCGGCATGTCGCACCTCACAATTATTACTTACCGGCAGCGGCGTCGATCTGTCGGCTACGATCATCTAGTTGACCCCGGGGTTGTTTGCGGCGGGTGGTCACACCGGCGAGGTTAGAGATCTCCTGGCTGCTGATCCCTTTTCTTCATCCACGGCTGGGGCACGTCCGGGTTGTAGAACCTGAGCGTGCTGGGACGCCCGGACTTCTGCTCGTGGACAATTTCGATGAAGCTCTCGGTGACCTCGCCAATCTCCTGATCGCCGTCGACGAAACAGACCAGGCCGTAGTCCTCGCCGCAGGGAAACCGGAAGCGGCCCTGGTTCTGATAGAGGCGTGCCTCGGACCAGCCCTTGGCCATGGCCTCCTCACGGATGGCGTCGACCTTGGCGACAGCCTGGGAAGTCACCGGCTGCTTACATTTCCAAGCTTGGTTCTCGGGATAAAGCCAGTCCTTTCTGGGAGCTTCGACGGGTTTCTCCTGGGGCTCGGGACGAAGCGCGGGTGGCCGATAGTTCTTCGGGGAAAAGGACTGCAGGACCTCCTGCAGGCTTTCCTTGCCGAACTCCCGGATGGCCAGCTCCTGCACGGCGTTGAATCGCTGCCGCAGCGTATTCCAGGCATCCTCGGGGAGCTTTCCGGCCTTGTGCGCGGCTTGGGCCGTGAGCATGCGGGAACGTAGCCAGGCAAAGTATTCAGGCGACAGACGGCGACACAGCGTGCCGTCGATCTCCCGGTCTTCAGGCCAGTCGCGGGCGTCCTCGATCTTGTGAACGTCGAGCCCGGTGGAGACATAGATGGCGGGCTGCGGTGGTTGCGGTGGTAATGATGGGGTTTCACATCCTGCCGAGGTTTCCTGCCCTCCGGCGGTGTGCTTGATCATGGTTTTCAGAAGGCTCATGGCTTCACGCTCCAGAAATACGGGTTAATCGCTTTTCCCGTTACTTACCGGAGCCCAAAGCCAGATGACGGCGGACTGATGCCTTCGCTTGTAATCGTTTTTTGAGCGAGGGGCCGTTTTGTAACTGTTTTTTTAGGTCTCTAAACGTTTTTCGAGAAACCGGCAGGTTCTGCGGTGGATATATGCGGTGGCTGCGGTGGTCGTGCGGTGGAAGATTTTCTCGTCCCACCGCAGGGGGTTGTGCGTTGTTTATTTATTGTTTTTAGATAGTTATGAAGAAAGAGAAGAGAGAGTGCGGTGGTTGCGGTGGTATTTGGGGAATGTCTCTCACGCTGGGCCGGAATTTGCCTGGCGTGGGATGTCGGGTTGGTAGGTAGAAAAAA
>Ga0302249_1000443_pt1 | contig 37768 bp, 20 predicted proteins | sample AAG_UR_Val_MG_FD_193531 | JGI IMG/M metagenome (GOLD analysis project Ga0302249, IMG submission 193531) | Enriched activated sludge microbial communities from anaerobic digester in WTTP, New Holstein, Wisconsin, United States - AAG_UR_Val | ecosystem: Engineered > Bioreactor > Anaerobic >... | reverse complement strand
CTTTTTCATTTCACTTGTCTCCTCGCTGAATAAATGATGAAAACGATTCTATAAATACAATATATGGTATGACGTGCCCTATTTGCCACAACATATTGATGATGTCAACAAGATAATTTCCCGATGAACAAGCAGCGACTGACCTACCGAAAGAATGTGGAGCTTTTTGTCCGTTCCGCAAAATATCGTTTGACATTCCCGGTCAAGGAGGTTAGAAAGAACCATCTATATTATTTTCCTGCTGATTTGGGTCAAGAGAAGATCAGAGCATCCTGTCTGCAAGGTGTGGAACAAGGAAGGCCACCGTGCTCCGCAGAGTCCGGTGGTTTTTTATATGCGATCAATGCCGATGGATGGCGGCTCTGCCGGGTATGGCGACGGGTCAAAAGGGGAAGCAAGGAGGAAGAAAGCATGGTAAAGAAGCTTTACATCGGCAACCTGGCGGAGGGCGTTACGGAAGATGATTTAATGGCCAATTTCAGTGAGATCGGCAAGGTGGTTTCTCTGGCGATAATTCGGGACAAGATCACCGGTCTGAGCCGGGGATTTGGATTCGTGGAGATGGCAACGGAAGCTCAGGCCCAGGAAGCCATCCAGACATTCAACGGCGGCGAACTGCTCGGCCGGACAATCCGGGTCAACGAGGCCAAACCGAAGGGAGATCAGGACGAACGTCCCCAGGGAGCGGGCCGCAGGCCCGGCGGTTTCAGCAGCCAGACGCCTCGAAGCGGCGGCGGCCCCCGGCAGGGGGGCGGCGGCGGGCGGGGCGGACGCCGGTTTTGATCCTACCTCCCCGCCTGAAACGTCCGGATTGACAAAACCGCACAGGTCGGCTAATCGTGGCCGGGAATGAGAAAAGAAGGAATATTCCGACCCCTATGATGCCTCCACGAAAACGCCGGCCGTTTTCTTTGCCCTTCCGGGCGGTCTTTATATTTCTTTTCCTCTGTTTAAACATCATTACACCTTCCATGACCGGCGCCGAAGAGCCGCGGCCGCTTCGGATCGGTCTGGTATTGAGCGGCGGCGGCGCCCGGGGGATTGCCCATATCGGGGTGCTGAAAGTCCTGGAGGAAATGCGGGTGCCCATCCACTGTATCGCGGGGACCAGCATGGGGGCCATAGTCGGCGGACTCTACGCGGCGGGGTCATCCCCGGAGGAGTTGGAGAAACTCGTAACCGGCATCTCCTGGCATGAGGCCTTCACGGACAAGCAGGCGGCGGATAAGCTCTCCTTCCGCCGCAAGCAGGACTCCATGGATTATAAAATCGATTTGAACCTCGGGTTCCGGGACGGCCGCCTGGCCACCTCCCGAGGCCTGGTCCAGGGACAGAATCTGAACCTCCTCCTGAAGAAACTCCTGCTGCACACCGCGGACATCAAGGATTTCGATCGCCTCAAGATCCACTTTCGGGCCGTGGCGGCGGACATCGAAACCGGTGATGCCGTTGTCCTGGGCAAGGGCGATCTGGCGGAGGCGCTCCGGGCGAGCATGTCCATTCCGGGGATCTTCGTACCCATGGAGATCAACGGACATATGCTCGTGGACGGCGGAATCGCCAACAACCTTCCGGTGAACGTGGCCCGCGCCATGGGTGCCGACGTCCTTATCGTCGTCGATATCGGCACCCCCCTCAGGACCAGGGAGGGACTCAATTCCGCCGCCAGTATCACCGCCCAGGTCATGACCATTCTGATCCAGAGAAATGTCCAGGCCCAACTCCGGACCCTGAAGCCGGAGGACATCCTCATCCAGCCCGATCTCGGCCCGTTGGGAACCACGGATTTTTCCAAAACCGAAACGGCCGTGAAGATCGGCGCAGCGGCGGCGGGTAAAATGAAGGAACGCCTTGCCGGTCTTTCCATCGCCCCGGAAAGATTTCAGGTTTATCTTGCCCATCAGCGGCGGCAGCCCTCCGAGCCGCCGGTCATTGATTACGTGAAGGTGGAGTTCAAATCAGCGTCCGCCGCGGCTGCGTCTCCCCGACCGCCGGTAAAAACCGGCGGCGAAGGAAAGGAGATCGACCTGGGAAGCAAACTGGCGCAGTTGCCGGGTGTCAAGACGATGGCGGGAAACCGTTCCAAGCTTTCACCCCGGGTACTCGAGGCCCAGATCGAAACCAGGGGGGGGGAAAAACTGAACATGGAAACCCTCGAAAAGGATATCACCCGCCTTTATGGTCTGGACACCTTTGAACGGGTCGATTTTCATCTCGAACGGAGAAACGACAGAACCGGCCTGGTTTTCGATCCCATCGAAAAATCATGGGGTCCCACCTACATGCGCTTCAATATCAGCCTGGCGGACAATTTCAAGGGTTCAAGCTCCTACACCATCGGTACGCGGATTACCCAGACCGAGATCAACGCCCTGGGCGCCGAATGGCGAAACGAATTGCAGATCGGCGAAACGACGCGCCTGTTTTCGGAATTTTACCAGCCCGTCGATTACTCTACACGGTACTTTTTCGCCCCCCGGATCGAATACCGGGAATGGAATTCCTACATCTACACCCCGGAACATACAGCAGATATCACGGCAAAATACCGGATCAAGGAATTTGTGGGGGGTCTGGATCTGGGTCGGCAGTTCGGCAACTGGGGGGAGTTGCGACTGGGCGTCCGCCGCGGCTACGGCGCCTACCGGGTCAATGTCGGGACCGACGACCTGCCCACGGACAGTTTCAATATCGGCGGTTTCTTTTCGTCTTTGACCTATGACACCATGGACAACTTCAATTTTCCCCAGCGGGGCTTAAGTGCCAACGTGACCAGCCAGTTCAATCTCCCGGAAATGGGTTCCGACTACAAGGTCGTCGGGATCAATGCCAACGTCCAGGCCGCCAAGACCTGGGGACGTCTGACCTTCATCCCTGGAATCATCTACGGTGGCACCTTGGACGGCGACAGCCAGATTCAGGATTCGTACAGTATTGGCGGGTTCTTGAATCTCTCCGGTTATCTGACCGATGAGCTGTCGGGTCAGGAGGTGGGCCTGGCACGGATTATCTGTTACCGGAACATGGGAGCCGCCGGCCTCGGAGATTTTCGCACCACCCTTTATATGGGTTTCTCCGTGGAAGCGGGCAACACCTGGCAGAAACGGAGCGACATCACCCTGGACTCCCTGATCTACGCCGGCAGCGTCTTTGTCGGTGCGGACACCTTCATCGGGCCGGCCTATCTTGCCTATGGGGTGGCTGAGGGAGGACATCAAACCCTGGGGCTATTTATCGGGCAACGCTACTGAGAAACTGATCGAGGCGTTCCCGCATACCGGCGAATTTGGGATTACAGGTCAGACGGCGCAAGGTGAAGGCCTGGAGATTGTCGTCGGATATCTCGCCCTGCCAAACGGTGTCTTCGTTCCGGCATATCCCCCTTTTTCCCTGATCGGCCCCGTAATGGAGACAGCTTTTGTACCCTCCCCGCAGGCCGTAGTGGGGATCATCGCAGGGCATCGGCAGGGCGACATGGGAAAAATCCCGTATCCGCAGTTCCGGCAGATAACTCCCCTCGCAATAAATATTTCCCGATCCGGCGCATATCGCCGGTTGGGGGTCTCGAGCATACATGATCACGACGTTATGTTCCGAAGAGGTGTAACGCCGAAATACCTCCCGGGCCCGCCCGGCATCGATGGTGACGTCCTCCGCGGATAAGACTGCGAAGACGGGGATTTCGATACGCTTACCCGCATCGAGAAGCCTGTCTATCTCCCCAGTCAGAAGGTAGATCTGATAGGCGGCATTCACCGCAAAGGTTTCATACTTCGCATAATCCACATCGTCCCGAACTTCCCCAACCCAATCCTTAATCCCCCGGAGCACTCCGGTTAACGCCGCACGCCGGTCTTTCACCGCCAGGGCCGGAGAAATGAGAATCAGTCCCTTTATGTCTTCGCCGCTCAAGACGGACAGCACACCAAGGGCGGCGCCGGTGGAAAATCCTCCCAGATAGAGTTCCTCGACCTCTCCTTTCATGCCGTCGATCCCGTATTGCACGGCCCGTCTCCATTCCTGCCAGCGCACATTCAGAAGATCTCCGGGAACCGTCCCGTGTCCGGGCAGGAGGATCGTCCGGACGAGGAAACCGCGATTCCGGAGGTGTCGGGCCAGGGGCTGCAGCATATACGGCGAGTCGGAAAGCCCGTGGACGAGAAGTACGCCCCGGCGGTATTTCCCATCATTACCCGGCGGGAAAAGGTTGACGTCCGGCACGAGTTCAAAGGGCAGGTTGGCATTGAGGACCATTTCCCGATTGCCGTCATGAATATCCACCCGGGCCCGGAGGATCATTGTTCGGGTCTGTTTGATATAGTCGGCAAAAGACATGCCGTTTTTTCCGGCAAAGACGGTATTGAGTCCCGAGGACTGGAGGCGGGGCGGCCCGGCGGCACAGCCGGACAACAAGCATCCCACGGCAAGAGTGATCAGGATGATCGATCTAACGTAACCTGACACAACGTACTCCCCAGCGACCGCGGCTCGTATCTCTAAGTTCATATCAGGTAGCTCCTCCTTGATATCATTCAGATTCCGGCATCGATCACCCCTTGATCCCCGATGTCGCACCTGATTTATTCATAGCCCAGCTCCGCGGTCCGGTCAAGGGCATCGATCCGGCGTCCCCTCTTCACGGGCATAATAATCCTTGCCATCCGGTACCGGATGAGATTATGATTCGCACAAAATTAGCCCATAAACGTCCCGCGGCACCAAGAGACCGCCGACAGAGAGAAGAGAGCCCTATGGAGGACAGAGAAAACCTTACGAAAACCATACCCTCGTCACCGGTACCCGAGGCGGTGGGAAGCGCTGCCGGCGGCGGAGCGGGATCACCGCCTTCGGAAGGGCGGCAAAAAGCCCGTCGGCGTCCCTCCCGGAGGGGGAAAAAACGGCCCGACGCTATCGACACCGACGCCGTTCCCGAACCCGCACCGGTTGCCGACGATTCCTGGGATCCCAGGCAGTTCAAGGTTCCCGCCGCTCCCGGCAAAACCAGGTTTCAGGATTTCGATCTGCCGGCACCGCTTCTCCACGCCATCAGCGATCTTGGGTTCCAGTACTGCACCCCCATCCAGGCGGAAATCCTCCCCAGCGCCCTCTCCGGCAAGGATGCCAGCGGCCGGGCGCAAACCGGCACCGGCAAGACCGCCGCCTTTCTCATCGCCATCATTACCCGGTTGTTCAACCATCCCCACACGGAAGAGCGCCTGTTCGGCACACCCCGAGTTCTGATCCTCGCTCCGACCCGGGAGCTGGTCCTCCAGATCTCCGCGGAAGCACGCCAGCTCGCCAAGTATTGCGGTCTCAGGATCGTATCCGTTTTCGGCGGCATGGATTACGAAAAGCAGCGGCGCCAGCTTGCCGCCGGGCCGGCCGATATCATCGTGGCCACGCCGGGCCGGCTCCTGGACTTCCAGCGCCGCGGCGACGTGGCGCTCAAAAAGATCGAGGTCCTCGTCATCGATGAAGCGGACCGGATGCTCGATATGGGGTTCATCCCCGACGTCCGGATGATCATCCACAGCACCCCCCCCAAGGAAAAGCGCCAGACCCTCATGTTCAGCGCCACCCTAACGGGGACGATCATCCGCCTTGCCTCCTCCTGGACCGTGGATCCTGTCATGGTGGAGATAGAGCCGGAGCAGGTTGCCGTGGATACGGTGGAGCAGATTGTTTACATCGTCACGGAGGAGCAGAAATTCGATCTCCTGCACAACATCATCGCCCGGCAGGGACTGGAAAGAGTCCTGGTCTTCTGCAACCGCCGCGACGAAGTCCGGCGCCTCGCCGAGAGGCTGACCCGCTTTGGCGTCAACTGTTCCGAACTTTCCGGCGACATCCCCCAGAAAAGCCGCATCCGCCGTCTCGAAGATTTCAAGAGCGGCAAGATCAGGGTCCTGGTGGCCACGGATGTGGCCGGCCGGGGCATCCACATCGAGGGCATGGATCACGTCATAAATTTCACCCTGCCCCACGATCCGGAAGACTATGTCCACCGTATCGGACGCACCGGTCGGGCGGGACAGAGCGGGACGGCGGTGAGCTTCGCCGACGAGGGAGACGCCTTTTACATCGCCCCCATCGAGGAGTTCATGGGCCGGAAACTCCCCTGCACCGAGCCGGACGAGGAGATGCTGGTCAAACCGGAAGCCCTCTACCCGGAAAAGAAAGTCCGTCCCCGAAGCACCCGCCGCCCCGGCGGCGGCAAGCCCCGTCCCCGCCCCCGGCGTCCTCACTTCTGACGCCGGCTCGGGGCTGCTTCACATTCCCGCTACTTGTTGTTGACATGGGAGGGATATTTTCCTATATGGGGGAGCGAATGATTTAACACCAAGGAGGCCGACAGCGTGAAGGTAGAACTGATATCGCCTATACCCGGAAAGATCATGAAAATACTCGTCAGCGCCGGTGAAGCCATCAACGAAGACGATGAAGTATTGAAGATGGAATCAATGAAGATGGAAAACCCCATTTACGCCCCGGCTACCGGAAGGGTTGCCGAAATCAAGGTCAAGGAAAACGACGAGGTAGAAGCGGACGACGTGTTGCTCATCATCGAAGCGGCGGATTGAAAGCCCATCAGACAAAATCCCATATCGTCATGGTTTCCGGGATGATGATCTTTTCAGCATCCTTCGCCATGAAGATCGGGATCGACGCCGATTGTGAAAAAAGCCCCTGTCTCTTATGATAGCCTCAAAGAAAAAATAAATATAAGGAGGCAGGGTATGGAAGCGAAAGAAGGCGCCAACGGCAAGGAAAATACGGTCCGGATGAAGGGGAAACTGTATCGGGGCAAGGATCCGCAAATTGCGGCCGCGAATTGCCGCGCAGACGGTGAAGTCCCTTGAATACGAACGAAAAAGTCGTGGAAAACAATTGAAAACCCCTCCGGTTTGCACCGCCGGCGGGGTTTTTTATTCTCTGGGCGGCCGTGGCCCCGGTGATGCGAGCCGCGTCAACCGCGGACATTTACGATGACCAGGGTATCGCCTACATCCACGGAATCGCCGGGTTCCACAAGAATGTCGGCCACTTTCCCATCCACTTCACAGATGACGTGGTGGTGCATCTTCATCGCCTCCAGATCCACCAGGACGTCTCCCACCATCACCTCGTCGCCTACCTCGATGGGGATATCCGTCACCTTTCCCTTGATGGAAGACTTGACTACCCCCTCTTTCTTGAGTTCTTCGATCTCCTGGGCGGTCAGGACGCGTTTGTACATCCACCAGCCGGGCTGGCGGTCTTTCTTCCGCTCTTCCCCGGACCGTCCTTCCATTCCTTCATGGGGGGCCAGCATCAGCTTATAGAGTGCATCGTCTAAAACGTAATGCTCCATATCCGGATATTTGAATAACTGGGGATGCTCCTCCAGGTAACCGGTGTGGAACCGGCGGCAGCGAAAATCTTCTTCGTCACATATGGCCAGATACAGGGGAATCGTCGTTTTCGGCCAGACGATGTTGAAATCCTTCAGGGCCCGCTGGAGGCGCCTTATCGTTTGTTCCCATTCGTAGCCCCAGACGATGAGTTTGGCCAAGAGGGAATCGTAAACGGAGGGAACGAGGTAGCCCTTGTAAGCGTTGCCGTCGATGCGAATACCCGGTCCTCCGGGGGGATGATATATCTCGATGAGTTTCCCCCCTTCGGGAAGAAAGTTGTTTTTCGGATCCTCGGCGTTGATGCGCACCTCCACGGCGATGCCGTTAAGGCGCACGTCCTCCTGTAGTATATGCAGGGGTCTCCCCTCGGCGATCCGGATCTGCTCCTGGACCAGATCCTCGCCGGTGATCATCTCGGTGACCGTATGCTCCACCTGGAGGCGGGTATTCACCTCCATGAACCAGAATTCATTGGTTTGGGAATCGACGAGGAACTCCACGGTGCCGGCGCTCACGTAACCAGCCACCCGGGCCGCCCGCACCGCCGCCGCGTGGACGGCTTCGAGAACCGACGCGGGCAGATCCGCCGGGGCGATCTCCAGCAATTTCTGGTGCCGCCGTTGGATGGAACAATCCCGGGTTCCCAGGTGGATGACATGTCCGTACTGGTCGGCCAGGATCTGGACCTCTATGTGGCGCGGTTTTTCGATATATTTTTCCACGTACAGCCGGTCGTCATGGAAGGCGGCGATCGCCTCCGCCCGCGCGGTGGGGATGTTGAGCTTCAGTTCCTGCTCGCTGTTGATCCGCCTCACCCCCCGGCCGCCGCCCCCCGCCGTTGCCTTGAGGATAATGGGATATCCGGCGTCCCGTCCAAAAGCGGCGGCCGCCTCCACCCCTTCCTGGCCCGCCGGCAGACTGTCCGTTCCCGGAACCACGGGAATGCCGGCCCGGATCATCATCTCCCTCGCCAGGACCTTGTTGCCCAAAGCGTGAATCACCTCGGGGGGGGGGCCGATGAAGACGATGCCCTCCCGCCGGCAGGCCTCGGCAAAATCGGCGTTTTCCGACAGGAATCCGTATCCGGGATGGATGGCGTCGGCTCCGGTATTCACCGCGGCCTGGATGATTCTTTCGACATCCAGGTAGCCCCGATTCGGTTCGTTGCCGATCTGGACGACCCGGTCGGCAAAGCGGTGGAAATAGGCATCGCTGTCGGGTTTTTCATAGACGGCGATCGCTTCGAGGTTCATGTCCCGCACTGTGCGGATGATCCGCAGGGCGATCTCCCCCCGATTGGCGATTAAAACCCTTTTGATTTTCTTCATATCCCGTTTCTCTCTGTCCGTTTTTTGGTGTCGTTGTTTAACCCACTTTCCAATCGCTGTCAACAACAAGGGAATTTGCCTATTTCAACAAATCCTGATAGAGTGAATGATCTTCAGGAAAAAGGAGGAACAAGCGGAATGATCGACAACATTCACATAATCGGCGCCGGGGCCGTCGGGGCGGCCTATGGGGCGCTCCTGCACAATATGGACCGGCGATGCGTCTCCTTCGTCGCCTCAGGCGAGCGCCGGGAACGGCTCCTTAGGGAAGGCATCGCAGTCAACGGCAAGGAATATCTGATCCCCGTTCTCGACAGCGGGAAAACTCACCCCGTCGCCGATCTGCTGATCGTTGCCGTCAAGCATTATCACCTCGACCAGGCCATCGCCGAGATGAAAAACAGCATCGGGGACGGGACCATCATTATGTCCCTGATGAACGGTATCGACAGCGAAGAGAGGATCGGCGCCGTTTACGGTGAGGAGAAGTTACTCCATGCGGTCGTGGTAGGCATAGATGCCCTGCGGCGGGGCAACCGGGTGGCTTATACCACCCAGGGCAAGATCTTTTTCGGAGAGAAGGGGGCGAAGGAGTCGTCCGACCGGGTGCAACGGGTTCAGGACCTCTTCGACCGCGCCGGGATAAACTACATGGTGCCCACCGACATCATGAGAGATATCTGGTGGAAGTTCATGATCAACGTGGGTATCAACCAGGCCTCGGCCGTCACGGGGGCAAATTACGGCATCTTTCAGCAGGCCGGTCCGGAGCGGGAGCTCATGGATGCGGCCATGCGCGAGGTCATCGCCCTGGCCCGGAAGCTGGGCATCGGCCTGTCCTCCGAAGATGTGGAAAAATGGTACGCCGTTCTGGCCTCTCTCGGCCCAGGGGGAAAGACCTCCATGCTCCAGGATATGGAGGCCGGTAGGAAAACGGAAGTGGAGATGCTCTCCGGGGTCGTCATGGCCCTCGGGCGAAAGCACGGCATGGATGTCCCGGTGAATGAACGCCTCTACGATCAGATCAGAGCCTTGGAAAGGAAAAGGGGAGCAAGCTGAAGAACCGCGGGCTCAGCGAAGGGGGAAAAGATACCTTTAACCGCCCCCTTCCATGAAGAATCGGGGGCGGTTTTTTTAATCCTATTTTCTGTCCTGGACCCTTTTCACCGCGCCGCTTTCGATTAGATCCTGGAGGGTCTGCAACAAAGCCCGTTCCTGGGCGTCGATCTTGTTGTCCTCACTGGCAATGTGAAGAATTTTTTCATACTCCAAAATCGTGATCTCGTGATCCTCGATCGCCTTGTCAATCATCTTCTTCAATTTTTCCGCCGAACTGCTCAATGCCATCTTCAATCCTCCCGGTTAGTGTATTCCGTTTGCCGCCGCTGATTTATATCAAGGCCGGTAAATTGTCAAGAACGGCCCTCCATTCATAGGCATCGATCAGGTGTCCCGCTGTTCATTTTCCCGGTCTCCCGTTTCCGCATCGGGGGCCGCCGGCAGATTTTCAGAATTCACTTCCCCGCGCCGATCACCTGCCGCCGGCGCTTCCGTCGTCACCCGACCGGCGCGCTTGGTGGCATCTCCGCCATCCGGAACCTCAGCGTGGAAGCTATCCTGGCCCTCAACCGCCGGCAATCTGCCCATGGGTTGCTTCCCTTCGCCCTCCCCTTCCATCTCCGCGATCCAGAGGGGATGGCGGCGGCGGGCGTAGTCCAAGCGCACCGTCCCGGTGAAGATCCCCCGGAACATCGGTCGGTTCGGCTTTAGAACCAGGGCGCCGATATGGGATGCGAAGGCCAGAATGAAGAGAACGAAGAAGACATTATGGATCCATGTCGCCCAGAGTACCATGGTCAGGGACATGTCGGGGGCATAAAGATTTTTATATGTCTTGACGAGTCCTGAAAGGATCAGCATGGCTATGATGACGGCCATACCCACATAGGCGAGGCGCTGCTCCGGCAGATACTTGTGAAACGGCGGCTCCTCCCTCTTGCCGAAGAAACTCTTGAGCACCAGAATCGATGTCTTGATGTCCTCCGGTTGGGGCAGCATGCCCCGTTCGCCGCGGATGCCGTGATAAAGCAGGTGGAACACCGAGGCCGTTATAAAGACCACGGATGCGGCATAATGGATGTAGAGGGACTTGATGAAATCCCCGGACCAGCCGAGACCGGGCAGGGAGGTGATGTAATAACGGTTCGCCATGGGCAGCTCGAACATTCCCGTCACCAGGAGGACGAGCCCGGAAATGGCGATCGCCCAATGCTCGCCGATCTCGACGATGCCGTGGCGCACTACGAGGCTTTTTTCCGGCAAGATCCTGTCATTCATTGTCTTTTTCCCCTCCTTTCCCACGGGCCTTTCTCCGGGAAAGGGAAAGGAACGCCCCGGCCACCCCGGCGGCGATTCCATAGAGAGGCGCCTGCAGTACCGCCTTGCCCATACGATCCGTCTCCGCCATCCTTCTCTGTTCCGCTTTCATGTCCGGCCGTCCCGGCTGTTTCTTCATCGTCGCGTTTAAGGCGTCAAAGGGAACAGGGGAAACATAAAGGGTGGATGTCCCGCCATTTTCCTTCTTCCCGTAGATATAGCCGCTCATCGCCTTGGCCCGTTCCTCCGCCTGAGCGAAGATCCGCCGGCGGGGACCGATGAGCATGGCCTGGCGCGGGCAGGCCTCGATGCAGCCGGGAAGCTTCCCCGCCGCCAGCCGTTCCCGGCAGAGGTCACACTTGTACATGACGCCGTTTCCCGCCAGATTGGGCAGAATGTGGAGGTAGATCCCCACGCCCGACTGTCGCTGAGGGATCTCCCAGGGGCAGACGGACTTGCACTTGGCGCCGCCGAAACAGAGCTCCGGATCGATAACCACCGCCCCGTTCTCATACTTGTGGTTCGCCGAAAAAGGACAGATCGTGGCGCAGGCGGGATTGTCGCAGTGCAGGCACCGCCGCGGTACGAAGACGGTCCGCGGCCGCCCCTCGACCTCGACCTCTGCCCGGTGTACATAGATGAAGTTATAGGGCGTCAGGCGGTCAAACACCTCCCGGCGCCGCGACCAGTCCTCCACAGCCTTCCTCGGCCAGGGAACGGGAATCGGCTCGTGAATCGGCGGGATTTTGTCTTTGTTGACATCCTTGCAAACGGCCACGCAGGCCGGGATCTCCCGGTCCACACAACCGTCGCAAAGGTTCAGATCGATCAGGGTCGCCAAGCGTCCTTCCCCGGCGGCGATCACCCTGCCGGGCCGGTACAGTCCGGACCCCGCCGCGGCGACGCCTGCCGCCGCCTTGAGAAACGACCGGCGGTTCAGGCCGCTTTTCCTTTCTTCATTCATCTTCATCCTCCTTCAAGCGAGATCCATGTAACGGGTCACGACTTTCCGAAAATCGGCCAGAGCCGCTTCCGGCTCTTGCCGGGCCTTTTCCAGACACTCCTCCAGATACGCCTGGACAACGGCGGCGCCCGCCCTCTTCATCGCGGCCGTCACCGCCGCCACCTGGATCAGGATGTCCTCACATCGCCCTTCGCTGGCCAACATATTCTGGAGACCCCGCAACTGACCCTCGATCCGCTTGAAACGATCCATTACCTGCTTGCGTTTGCCTTCCATATTTATACCCCTTGGGGGTATGTTAGGCATCGACCCCGCTCCTGTCAAGGGCTTTTTTTCATACCCATCCTTGACAAGGCCGGGATCGTGATTATATTGGCGTCGTGATTTTATTGGTTGGAATTTCAATAATTTAATACGCAAACAAAGAAATAAATTTTTCATAATGGGAGGTATGGCCTATGAACATTAGACCGCTGCACGATCATGTACTCGTTATCCGTCAGGAAAGCGAACAGAAAACCGCCGGAGGCATCATCATTCCCGACACGGCCAAGGAAAAGCCGATCGAAGGAAGGCTCGTCGCCGTAGGTCCCGGCAAGACAAACAAGGAAGGGAAGCGTATTCCCATGGAGGTCAATGAAGGCGACCGGGTCTTGTTCGGACGTTATGCCGGCACGGAAATCAAGATCGATGGCGTGGAACATCTAATGATGAGAGTAGATGACATTCTCGGCGTTTTGGAATCATAATAGGAGGGATAAAAGCATGGCAGCAAAAGAGATCAAATACGATACCCTGGCCCGGGAGCGGATCATGAAGGGTGTGGATACCCTGGCGGACGCCGTCAAAGTCACCCTGGGACCCCGGGGGCGCAACGTGGTCATCGAAAAGAAGTGGGGCGCACCCACGGTCACCAAGGACGGCGTTACCGTCGCCAAGGAGATCGAACTGGAAAACAAGTTTGAAAACATGGGGGCTCAGATGGTAAAGGAAGTGGCCTCCCGTACCTCCGACCTGGCCGGCGACGGCACCACCACCGCCACCATCCTGGCCCAGGCGATCTACCGCGAGGGATCGAAGCTTGTCGCCGCGGGCATGAACCCCATGTCCCTGAAACGCGGCATCGACAAAGGCGTGGCGATGGTCACGGAAGAGTTGAAAAATATCTCCAATACCGTCAAGGATAGAAAGGAGATAACCCAGGTCGGCGCCATCTCGGCCAACAACGATTTCAGCATCGGCGAGATCATCTCCGAGGCCATGGACAAGGTGGGCAAGGAGGGAGTCATCACCATTCAGGATGCGAAAGGCATGGAAACAACACTGGAAATCGTAGAAGGCATGCAATTCGACCGGGGCTACATATCACCCTATTTCGTCACCGATCCCAACAAGATGGAAGTCCGCCTGGAAGATCCCTACCTGCTTCTCAACGAAAAGAAGATCAGTTCCATGAAGGATATGGTTCCCATTCTCGAACAGGTTGCCCGGACGGGAAAACCCCTCCTGATCATCGCTGAAGACCTCGAAGGAGAGGCCCTGGCCACCCTGGTGGTCAACAAGCTCCGGGGCACCATCAAATGCGCCGCGGTCAAGGCCCCCGGATTCGGTGACCGGCGCAAGGCCATGTTGGAGGACATCGCCATCCTCACCGGCGGCAAGGTGGCATCCGAAGACATCGGCGTAAAGCTGGAAACCCTTACGCTGGCCGATCTCGGACAGTGCAAGCAGGTAACGATAGACAAGGACAACACAACCATTGTGGACGGCGCCGGCAAGAGCGCCGACATCCAGGCTCGGGTCAAGCAGATCCGTGCCCAGATGGGAGAAACGACTTCCGACTACGACCGGGAAAAGCTTCAGGAAAGGCTCGCCAAGATCGTGGGCGGCGTGGCCATCATCAAGGTGGGGGCGGCCACGGAAATCGAAATGAAGGAAAAGAAGGCCCGGGTGGAAGACGCCCTGAACGCGACGCGGGCCGCCGTGGAAGAAGGCGTGGTTCCCGGGGGCGGCGTCGCCCTGCTCCGCAGTCTGAAGGCCCTGGAAAAGGTCAGCCTCCCGGAAGACGAGCAATACGGACTCAACATCATCAAGCGGGCCCTTGAAGAGCCCATCCGCCAGATCGCCACCAATGCCGGTTTCGAAGGCTCCATTGTGGTGGAAAAGGTCAAGGAAGGGAAGAACGACTACGGATTCGATGCCGACAAGTGCGAATATACAAATCTAATGAAGGCCGGGATAATCGATCCCACCAAGGTGGCGCGCCTGGCCCTCCAGAATGCCACCTCCGTATCCTCTCTCCTTTTGACCACGGAGGCCATGGTCGCCGAGGCGCCCAAGAAGAAGGCCCCGCCGATGCCCCCCATGCCTCCCGGCGGCATGGGCGGTATGGGTGGTATGGGTGGTATGGGTGGTATGGACGATTACGATTATTGATCGGGCTGGAATCAAATCCCGAAGATGTCCGGAAACAGCAGCGGCTGGAGATAAAATTCTCCAGCCGCTTTTTTTCTTTCACCCGGGTGGCAGCGCTTTGACGACCTCGCAATAAGTCGCAATACACCCTTTATAAACTTATTGACCCATCCACCGCCCAACCTCCCTCTTTACGGAGGAGTAATAAACGGAACAGATCGAAAAAGGGCTCATCAGCCGCGCCGTTCACTTTTTGGCGTACTGGGCCTCGATCTGGTCCTTGTATTTGTCAAGCACCACCCGGCGTTTCAACTTCATCGTCTGGGTCAAAAGACCGTTTTCCAAAGTGAAGTTCTCCTTCAGGAAGACGAACTTTTTGGGGATCTCGTAACCACCGTATTTCTTTTTCAGAAGTTCCGTAATCCCATTACCGATCAGGGATCGGATTTCCTCCCGTTCCATTAGGGTATCCATATCCTTGGGAAGCTGATGCTTCTCCGCGTATGCCTCGACGGCGACAAAGTCGGGCACCACCAGGCAGATCGTAAACGGCCGGTTCTCTCCATAGATTACGGCGTTCTGCACATAGGAATGGAGGCAGATGTCCTCCTCCATGGCGGCGGGAAAGACAAATTTTCCGTTTTCCAGTTTGAACTGCTCCTTGATCCGGCCGGTGATATAGAGATAGCCGTCCTGGTCGAGACGTCCCCGATCGCCGGTGCGAATCCCGCCGTCGTCGGTCATGACCTCTCGAGTCTGGTCAGGCTTGTTGTGATACCCCTTCATCACGTTGGGTCCGTAAACAACAATCTCACCGTCCGTGGCCCCTTCCTGAACGACCGAGGAGTCGATGACGATCTTGACCTTGTCGATAGCCTGGCCCACGGTGCCCAACCGGTAAGCATAGGAGGCGTTCATGGAAATGGCCGGCGAGGTCTCCGTCATCCCGTAGCAGTCGTAGATAGGAATACCGATGTCGAAGAAGAACTGGGCAATATCGGGGTTCATGGCGGCGCTGCCGCTCATACAGCCCATAAGGCGCCCGCCCATCTTTTCCCGGACCTTCGCGAAGACCACTTTGTCGGCGATCTTGAATTTCAGGTTGGTAAGGGCGCAGGATTTGCCCTGCACCGCCAATTCCCGCCTTTTCTGCGCCGCCGCCACTCCCATATCGAAGAGGGTCTTGGCCAGGCCGCCGGTATCTTCCATTTTTTTTTGCAGACCGTCATAAATGCGGTTGAAAACCCGGGGTACGGCGACAAGCCAGTTCGGTTTCACCAGGGCCAGATCCGCCGCTACGGTCGCCGCGCTTTCCGCCAGCCCCATGGAGGCCCCCAACCTGATGATGGCGTGCAGTTCCGCCGTCTGTCCGTAGGAGTGCGCCCAGGGCAGGATGGCCAGGGTACGGCCGTTCTCGTTCAATTCCGGATATTTCTTGATTCCCGCCAGGGTATTGCTGGTCAGGTTCGCATGGGAAAGGAGAACTCCTTTCGGATCGCCTGTCGTTCCCGAGGTGTAGATCAATCCGGCAATATCGTCCGGCTTGGGCCGGAGCGAAGGCGCCGGGTTGGCCGCTCCCGATTGCTCTACCGCGGCCATGCTGCCGACGCCGGTACTCTCGATAACAAAGATATTTTCCAAGGTATTAATATCCTTGGTAAAATCTTTAACGTTTTCGTAGATATCCGGTTTGGAAACAAAGAGGATCTTGATTCCGCTGTCTTTGATGATGTACTTCCAGACATGGAGAAGTTCCGCCTCGTACATGGGAACGAAGCGCCCCCCCAGTCCGCAGGTGGCAAAGGATGCGACGGCCCATTCGACACGGTTGTTGGCAATGATTCCGACCGCGTCTCCCTTGGTCACACCTAATTGCGCCAGGCCGCCCCGGAGGTTGTCCACCCGCTTTCCGAATTCCCGATAGGTAATCCACTCGTAAACCCCCTGTTTGTTCTTGGTGCCAAACAGTTGGTTGTCGGGATATTTGGCGAGGCTCTCCTCCAGCAGCGCCACCAGGTTGTCCGGCTTGTCCAATTGATAGGTATGCATACTGTCTCCTTGGAAAAAGAATTCCCCCTCCTTCTTCCATTGCCATATCTTTTATATGACCAGGGTATTTATTTCAAGACCTTTTATTGTTCCCTGCCGCTCATGCCCTCTTGCCTCCGGCAACGCCTCGCCATGAAAAAGGAATAGCGGTCCACGCCACATACGGTGCTTTATCATGCGGTAACTTGAATGAAGTTAAACGGAAGACGAAAAGGCAAGCCGTCGGGAGATTCGCCTGTAGTGATTTGGCTTTGACTTTCCGGAGCAGGTTGCCTTATAGTCGCCGGGAAGAGCAAACGGGAGCTGACGACACAATAAGGATTTCCCCGGTCGCTGCACATCTTCATATTTTATTTCCCGCGGATGTCATTGTTTTTTCCATCATCATCCGGATATTGATGATCATCGCCACGAGCGGATTATAAAGCGAGGAGGGTTTCATTATGTTGAAAAGATTAGCTTTTATCGTTTTATTGGCCATACCGGCCCTGATTATCGCCGGCTGTGGCGGAGTCAGGGAACAGGCGACACGGAAAGGGGAAGCGAAAACCGTCTTCAAACTTGCCTCGATGACACCCATGGATCATACCTACAACCAGGGGGCAGCCCGCTTCGCCCAACTGGTCAGGGAAAGGAGCCGGGGGCGTATCGAGGTTGCCATCTATCCGGACGGACAGATGGCCAAAGGGGAGCGGGAACTCCTGGAGGCCGTCCGTCAGGGAAGCCTCGACTTTTACGTTGGATCCACAGGCCCTGTCAGCGGCTTCAGCCCATCCATGGCCATCCTGGACCTGCCTTTTCTTTTCCGCGATTACACCCATGCAGACCAGGTTCTGGACGGTCCGGTCGGCAACCGGCTCCTGACGGATCTCGATCAGGCCAATCTCAAAGGTCTGGCCTTCTGGGAAAACGGATTCCGCAACCTGACCAATTCAAAGCGGGCCGTAAAGGTGCCGGGCGACGCCAGGGGACTGAAGATCCGTACGATGGAAAACAAGCTGCATTTGGCCGCCTGGAAGGCCGTCGGCGTTCAGCCCGTACCGATGGCCTATGGCAATCTTTACGGTGCGCTGCAGCGGATGGAAATCGACGGTCAGGAAAATCCCATCGCCGTCATCTACGCCGCAGGATTCGAGAAGGTGCAGCGCTACCTATCCCTGACCCAACACGTCTATTCCCCGGCCCTGATCGTCATCAGCCCCAAAACCTGGCAGGGCCTCAGCAGGCAAGATCAGGAAATGATTTTGAAAACGGCCCGTGAAGTAGCCCCCTATCAGCGGCAATTGGGAAGGGAAAGCGAGGAAAAGCAGATCGCGGCTCTGGCCGCCGCCGGCATGACGGTGAGCAAAGATCTCGACAAGGATGCCTGGTACCGGGTCATGGAAGCGGCCATGGGAGACTTTATTCGATCATTAGGCAAGGACCAGGTGGCGGCGATCATCAACGCCGGAAAAGGCGGGGAAAGATAATTTCCACCGGCGACTTCGCTGTCCCGCTTCGGTTCCGGTTCCAAAACGAAGCGTCGCGGGGTTTATTATCCTCAGGGCAGGATTGCCGATTCATGGGGAGTGCAATTTATGACCTTTGACACATCCATCGTCCACTCCCGTTCCAAGAAGATATTCCTCACCTTTTTTGCTTTGGGTTCCCTGCTCCCAATTCTTATCGCCATTTTCATCATGCGCCAGTATGTGCTTCCCTACCTGCCCGCCGAAGACGCCGAGCATCTCAGGTTCATCCTCCAACTCGGCGTAAGCGCCATGCTCTTTTTTCCGCTGTTGAGCTTCTTTCTCGTGTTCCGCTGGCTTCATTCCCTCGAGAACATCACGACGGAAATCGTCTCCAAGACCCAGGCCGTATCCAGCAGGGAAGAGGAGTTTGCGGGCCAGAAGATCGACAGAACCGATCTCTATGCCGACCCCGTCACTCCGGCAAAGCCAGAGGAAAATGAAATCCAGAGTCTTATCCGTTCCTTCAATACCATCTTCCAAACCGCGGCCGATCAGCTTGCCGAACGGAACCACATCAAGGATCTTCTGGCCCGCCTGATCGGCATATCGGCCAACCTGACATCGGAGTTGGACTTCGATCGCCTCTTCCCGCTCATCATCGGCAATGTCACCCAGGCCATGGAGGCGGAAAGGACCAGTCTCTACGTAGTTGATTGGGACCGCCGGGAGCTTTGGACGATGGTCGCTGAAGGGGTGCAGCAGATCCGGCTGCCTCTGGGCCAGGGCATCAGCGGTCGGGTCGCCGCGACAGGAGAGACCCTCAACGTTCCTGATGCCTGGGAGCTGCCCTATTTCGACCGGTCCTTCGACGAGAAGAACAACTTCCGGACCCATTCCGTCCTGTGCCTGCCGATCAGGGGCCGTTACGGGAAGACCATCGGCGTTGTCCAGGTCATCAACAAGCAGGGAAAGGAACGTTTTGACGAGGAAGACGAAACGTTCCTGAAAGGACTGGTATCCCAGGTGGGGATTGCCCTCGAGAACTCCCTGCTGGTGGATGAAATGAAGCTTTCTTTCGAGGCATCGATAAAAACCCTCTCCGCCACCGTCGATTCCCGCCATCCAATGACCGCGGGACATTCTGACCGGGTAACTGAGTACTCCGTAATGATCGCCAAAAGGATGAATCTGGGCAGAGAAGAACAGGAAGTCATAAAATACGCTGCCATCCTCCATGATATCGGCAAGATCGGCATCCGGGACGATATACTGATGAAGGAGGGACGGTTTACCTCAAAAGAATGGGAGGAGATGAAAACCCATCCCCGGAAGACCTTGGCCATCCTGGAGCAGTTCCATTTTCCCCGGCATCTGCGCGATGTTCCGGAGATCGCCTGCCGGCACCATGAAAGGATCGACGGCTCCGGCTATACTGAAGGTCTCAAGGGCGACAAGATACCCCTCGGGGCCAAGATCATCGCCGTCGCCGATGTCTTCGACGCCCTGACATCGAAACGCGACTATCCGAAATACACTTCGGAAGACAACTTTGACAACTTCCCGATGCCGCTTTGGGAGGTCGTCGAGATGATGAAGTCGCAAACGGGAAGCCATTTCGATCCCCGGGTGATGGATGCTTTTCTGCATTGCCTCCCCGCGGCCCTGAAGCATTACCGCGGAAACCATTTTCGTGAGGAATACGTGGATAGCATGCTCCAAATGCTTCAATCCCGGCCCGGCCCGGATTCACTGCCCCGGCAATAGATCTTTACCGCGGTGAAAATCGTCGGTTTACGGTCAGTTGACAAATGGAAAGCCACGGATTCCAACCTTGCCGTTTTTCATCATCAGGCGTCCGATTTTGAGATATTATTATCCTAATATATTGATTTCGCCATTTAAATACATTCTTCTTGCACGGATTAACGCTTTTTTGTAATATTCCCAACAATCGTTTTTCTATATATTTTTTACAACTAATTGGTCCCATTGACTTTTTAAGCGCTGGCGAGAATTATATATATACATTGCCGGCATCATAACTCACCATAAGGAGCAGGATCATGAAACATATCCGTCACCAGACATTCCCCGTCATCCTCTTCTTCATTCTCCTTTTCTGCTCTCCTGCCTTTGCCCAGCCCGACGCGGGAACACTTCTCCAGGAACAACGGCAGCCCGCTACCTCCCTTCCCGATCGCCTCCCCAGTGAAGACAAACGGGATATCGCGGCGCCGCCGCTGACCGACACCGGCGTCCGGGTCCTCGTGAAGGCCTTCCGCTTTACGGGCCGCTTCGAGGGCATGGCCGCGGAGGCGGAGCTCCAGGAGATCGTCAAGGGAGGCATCGGCCGGGAGTTGGGCTTCGCCGAACTGCAGCAACTGGCCGGGCAGGTCACGAGTTATCTCCGGGAAAAGAAGGGCTTTCTCCTGGCCCGGGCCTATCTTCCCAAACAGGATGTTACGGAGGGCATCGTCGAGATAGCCGTCATCGCGGGGCGTATTGACGGCAAGGTCCGCATCGACCTCAAGGATCCCCACCGCATAGATCCGTCGCTTCTCCAGGGTATGGCCGACCGGGCCGTCCCCGGGGACAGTCCGGCCCGGATGGAGCGGATCGAACGGGCGGTCCTACTCATGAACGATCTGCCCGGTCTCAACGCCCAGGCTTCGCTGGAGCCGGGCGGCGCACCCGGCACCACCCGGCTCGTCATCAACGCCGCGGAGGGAAGGCTCCTGCACGGCGTCCTTTCGGGAGACAACTACGGCGACCGCTACACCGGCTCCTGGCGGGGAACGGGTCAGGCCGCCCTTAACGATCCCCTGGGCTGGGGCGACCAGTTGAACCTCACCTTCACCGGCGCGGCCAACCTCCTCCAGGGCCGGGCCGGCTATGCCGTGCCTCTGGGAACCTCCGGCCTGACCGGAAACCTCTCCTACACCTATCTGTCCTACAAACTTGGGGAAGAGCTCAAGTCCCTGGACGCCAAAGGCCGGGCCGACACCTTTGCCGCCGGATTCAGCTATCCCCTCCTCCGCTCCCGCCGCGCCAGCGTCTGGACAGGGCTGGGCGGCGAGTACTTTGTGCTCGGCGACGAGGCCAACAACGTCAAGACCCGGGACCGCAAACTCTCCGTGGGGAACCTGAACCTGTCGGGAAGCTTCTATGACGGCTTTGGCGGCGGGGGGCTAACAAATGTCAACATCTACTTTTACGGCGGCAGCGTGGACCTGTCGGGGGTGGAGAGCAACAAGTCCAACGACGCCACGGGTCCCAAGACGGCCGGCGGCTTCTCCCGGGGGACCTATTCCGTGGGCCGCCTCCAGCGCGTCACCGCCTGGCTGGCCCTCTTCGGATCGGCCCGGGGCCAGTTGGCCTCCGGCAACCTCGATTCCTCCCAAAAATTCATTCTCGGGGGCCCGGCAAGCATCCGGGCCTATCCGGTCGGCGAGGCCCCGGGCGATGAAGGCCACGCCGGCACCGTCGAAGCCCGTTTCGACCTCCCCTTCCTGCCCCCCTGGGCCACCACACAACTGGTGGGCTTTGTCGACGCGGGCTGGATCATGCTCCACAAGAGCCTCTGGACCGGCGCCGTCACCAGCGCCTCGGGACGCAACGACTACCTCCTGGCCGGGGGCGGCGGGGGATTGAATATCGGCAAACCCGGCCTCTACAGTCTCCGGGCCTCCTACGCCCACAAGATCGGTCCCAACGACGGCTGCAGCACCACCGGCATGGATGCCGACAACCGTAACGACAACGGCCGCTTCTGGCTCCAGCTCCTGATCTGGATCTGAAGATGCCAACCACCAACCGCATGCCGCCAACATTTTTGGCGGTGATTTGCGCTCCGGGGCAAAATATGCAGTGATTTCAGAACATATGCATTGGCATGACAAATGCATTGCAATAAAAAAGCGGCATTTTTTCTTGTAAGGAGGACTCAGCGTCATGACCACCACCGCACCTCTTCCCCAGTTTTACCGTCAACCATCCGTTCTCGATCGGGAACGGCACGCCGATCTGACCATCTCCACAAGTCCCGGTCGTTACTCCTTCGCCTCGGGAGCGCAAACCGTGGTCATGGCCTGCATCGAGTTTTTTGACGCCTGCCGCCAGTTTCCCATCATCTTTGCTCCGGCCGCCGACGGCCCCATTGTCCCTCTGGCCCTCATGGGACTCGAAAGCGGAGAAAATCTTTTCATCGACAAAGACGGATACTGGCTGGGAAGCTATATCCCCGCCTATATCCGGCGCTACCCCTTCATCACCACCGACGGCACCGATGGACAGATGACGGTTTGTTTCGACGCGGCCTTCGACGGCTTCGACCGGGAGGGGGGGGCAGCGCTGTTCATCCAGGGAGAGCCAACCGAAAAGATGAAGGAAATCATGGCATTTCTGGAGGATTATTACCGAAGGATGAAGGAAACGGAGGGCTTCTGCGCCCTGTTGGCCGCGGGGGGACTCCTGCGCCAGATAGACGCCCAGGCAAACCTGGCCGACGGCCGCAGCTACGCCTTAAACGGCATGCTCGTAGTCGATGAGCAGAAACTGAACCAAATGCCGGACATCGACATCGTCCGCTTGTTCCGCAACGGCTCCCTGGCCCTGATCAACGCCCACCTGCTCTCGCTGCGCAACCTGGGCATTCTGGTGGATCGCAAGGGGGGAAAATGAGCAATGCCAGGCACATACGACAATTTTTGCGGGAAAAGCAATAGCCCTGATATATAATGCTGGGCCATGGATGTGGCTCAAAACATGGTGACGGGATAGGGATATGAACCCGGCATATCAACAGGCATTGACCCTCCTAAACGGGGGACATTGCGAAGAGGCACGGCGCCTCTATTCGGAACTGCTCCGCGGTCACGATGAGGTGAAATTCATCCTCAACGACCTTGGCGTGACACATTTTCTCCAGGAAGATGCGGGCAGGGCCTTGTCTTACTATGACGCGGCACTGCTTATCGATCCGCAATTCGCCATCGCCCACCAGAACAGGGGCAACGCCCTGATGAAACAGGACCGCGTAGACGAAGCCATCGCCTCTTTTTACGCATCCATGGAGTGCAGCAACGACAAGGGCTGGGTCATCCAGGTGGGGCACCAGATTTTGACCAGGCTCTCTGAACTGGATCGCAAAGAGGACATCAATGCCTACTGGCGTGTCCTTATAGAGCGATTTCCCAACGACGCGGGCATTCTGCACAACTACGCTAATCATTTATCCGAAGCCTTCTATCGCTATGACGAGGCCCTTGAGATATACCAGCGGCTCGAGAGCCATCCCGACGTCGACCTCCCTCAGCTCTACAACGATTGGGGCGTGGCGCTGAAAGGCGCCGGTCGGACAGTGCAGGCCCGCGAAATGTATCGACGCGCCCTGGCCATCCGTCCCTTCATGCCGGTCATGTACAGCAATCTGCTTTTCGATTCTCTTTACGACCCTGACCTTGCCCCGGACATGATCCTTGAACTTCATAAGGGGTATGAAAAGAACCAGGTCCCCCAAGACATAACTCCCTTCAGCCATAATCATGCCGGCGGCGATCCTGACCGTCCCCTTCGCATCGGCTATCTCTCGTCAGACTTTCGTCATCATTCCATAGGTCTTTTTACCCTGTCCGTGATAAAAAATCACGATCCCCATCAATTTGAGGTCTTCTGTTACTACAATTGCCCGGTAAACGACGATTACACCGATGAGTTCAAGAGTTATGCAAGGCTGTGGCGGGTGGTGGACGGAATGGATCCCGGCAGCATAGCCAGGCTCATTCACGATGATCGCATCGACATCCTCGTGGAGCTCAACGGCCACACAAAGGGCAATGTTCTGCCGGTGCTATTTTATAAACCGGCGCCGGTTCAGATGACCTGGCTGGGGAATGTTCATTCCCTGGGCATCAGCACAGTAGACTGGTTTATCACCGATGCCATCGCCGACCCTCCGGGGATGACGGAAGGGCAGTTTGTGGAGAAACTCCTCCGTCTGCCCGGTTCCTTTCTGTGCTTTACCCCCTACAAAGAGACGCCTGACCTGCTGGACACGCCTGCTCTGGTCAACGGTTTTGTCACCTTCGGCCTGGTGGGAAATTTCGCCAAGATCAATCAATACATGGTTGGCCTCTATGCCCGGGTGATGCATGCCCTGCCGGGCAGCATGTGCCTGGTAAGATCGTCAGGAGTGACCGAGGCCGTCTGCAGGGCAGGGCTTACGGAGATGTTCTCCAGGGAGGGGATCGACGCAGACCGCCTGATTCTCAGACCACGAACCGACGATATCCAAGACTACCTCGCAACCTTCAGGGAGATCGATATACTGTTCGATTTCTATCCCTTCAACGGAGAGACGATCACCTGCGCCGCCCTCCAGATGGGGACGCCCATGGTGAGTCTTGCCGGAACAAGCCACCGTTCCCGGGCAGGTCTGAGCATTCTCACCGCGCTGGGTCATCCCGAATGGGCATCCGACAGCGCTGACGGTTTTATCGAGGCCGCTGCGTCTCTGGCCAAAGATGCAAAACGGTTAAATGATATTCACCACAGCTTGAAGGACGAATTTCTCTCCTCGCCGCTATGCAACGGATCAAGTTTCACCGGGCAACTGGAAGGGGCCTACAAGATGGTCTGGGAAGAATACATGAAGAGGTGATACGGTGAATTTAAATAACGTCGCTGCCATGCCGATAACCATGAGAGAACATTTTTACGGGAGCGCTATTCCCCGGAAAGGACATAGCCATGAACAAGATCTATAAACTGATATGGTCTAAGAAAAAAGAGGCGTGGGTGGCCGTATCGGAAAAAGTCGCGGCGGGATGGTTTCGGCGGCCGATTGTTGTGGGCGCTTTGAGCATCGCCGTGTTGCTGGCAACGGGAGGGACGGCAAAAGCCATCGATCCTAACGCCCTTCCCACAGGCGGCCAGGTGGTCGCCGGCCAAGCTAATATCGCTCAGAGCGGCAACGCCATGACCGTGAATCAGCAGACGGATAAAATGATCGCCAACTGGAACACCTTCAACATCGGCCAGAACGCCTCCGTGGCCTTCCAGCAGCCCGGGGCGTCAAGTGTGGCCTTGAACCGCATCCTCGATCAGAACCCCTCCCAGATATATGGTCGTCTCTCCGCCAACGGTCAGGTATTCCTCCTCAACCCCGCAGGCGTCTATTTCGGCCCTACAGCCCAGGTGGACGTGGGGGGGCTTGTCGCATCTTCATTGAGCCTCTCCAACGAGAACTTCCTTGCCGGCAAGTACCATTTCGAAAATACCGGCATCGCCGGGGCTGTGTCCAATATGGGCCAGATCCGGACCGCCGACGGCGGCTATGTCGCCTTCCTTTCTCCCAGAATAACCAATGAAGGAACCATCACCGCTCCCGGAGGAACCGTTGCCCTTGCTGCCGGAGACAAGGTCAGCCTCGATTTTACCGGGGACAGGCTCGTAAACTTCACCGTGGATCAGGGCGCTATTGACGCCTTGATCGAGAACAGGGGACTTGTCAAGGCCGACGGCGGTCTCGTGAAGATGAGCGCGAAGGCGGCGGATGAACTGATTCAGGCGGTGGTGAATAACGAAGGGATTATCGAGGCGAAGGGAATTGCCAATAAAGGCGGCCGGATCATCCTCGACGCCGACCAGGTCATCCAGTCAGGCAGCCTTGACGTCTCCCATGAAAGCGGCGCGGCAGGCAGCATCGACATCGCCGCCACAGGCATGTTGATGAACACGGGCGGCATGAGCGCCACGGGACATACCGGCGGCAATATTTCCGTTTCCGGACGGGCGATTATCGAGGCGGGTTCGCTTGACGCCTCGGGCGCCGCCGCCGGGGGACATATCCATTTGAACGCCACGGAAAGCATGGAACAGACGGCGGGTTCCCGGATCAGCGCGAATGCGACGCAAGGCCAGGCCGGAACGATTCGCGCCGAGGCCCAGGGCGGGGCCTACCTGTCAGGCGCCTACTCAGCAAGCGGCACGACCGGCGGCAATATTTCTATAACAGCGGACAGTCTGGTCCTTGCGGGAGCCACAGCTCATGCCGACGGCGCCACAGGCGGCGGCTTAATCCGCATCGGCGGCGGCTGGCAGGGCAACGATGCCGATCTGCCCAACGCCGCAACGACCACACTGATAAACGCCACGCTGACGGCCAACGCCACGCAAAACGGCAACGGCGGCACGGTGGCGGTCTGGTCGGACGAAACCACCTATTATCATGGCCGGATCGAGGCCAAAGGCGGCTTAGTGGAAGGCGGCGGCGGCCGGGTAGAGGTCTCCAGCCGCAGCCTTCTGGGCTTCGGCGGAACTGTCGATGTGACGGCGCCGCATGGGCAAAACGGTTCCCTGCTCCTGGATCCCAAGAACATTGAAATCGTTGCTGCTTCTTCGTCGGCCTTCGACGTCATCCCCCTGACATACAGTAATCCACAAACCGGTGATCAGTACGGTTCAGGAAACGTGGTCGAGTTGAAGGACGGCGGCGCCTCACTCGGTAAACTCGTCGTGTCCTCTTACTTGGACAACACAGCCGCCTCGAATGCAGGCGCCGTGCGGCTCTATAGCATAACCGACGGTGCCCTTCTTGCCACCCTGACCGGTTCCACCGCCAGCGACTGTGTGGGCTCGGACGGCGTCACTGCCCTTTCCAACGGCAATTACGTGGTAAGATCCTCCTCCTGGGACAACGGCACGGCCGTCAATGCCGGCGCGGTGACCTGGGGCAGCGGCGTTTCAGGCGTCACAGGCGTTGTCTCTTCCACCAACTCCCTGGTGGGCAGCACCGCCAGCGACTCCGTGGGCTATACCAGCTTCACGGAGCTTTCCAACGGCAATTACGTTGTAATATCCTCCTCCTGGGACAACGGCACGGCCGTCGATGCCGGCGCGGTGACCTGGGGCAGCGGCGTTTCAGGCGTCACAGGCGTTGTCTCTTCCACCAACTCCCTGGTGGGAAGCACCGCCAGCGACTACGTGGGCTCGGGCAGCGTCACTGCCCTTTCCAACGGCAATTACGTTGTAATATCCTCCTCCTGGGACAACGGCACGGCCGTCGATGCCGGCGCGGTGACCTGGGGCAGCGGCGCTTCAGGCGTTACAGGCGTTGTCTCTTCCACCAACTCCCTGGTGGGCAGCACAACCAGCGACTACGTGGGCTCGGACGGCGTCACGGCCCTTTCCAACGGCAATTACGTGGTAAGTTCCCAAGACTGGGACAACGGCACGGTCGTCAATGCCGGCGCGGTGACCTGGGGCAGCGGCGCTTCAGGCGTCACAGGCGTTGTCTCTTCCACCAACTCCCTGGTGGGAAGCACCGCCTGCGACTCCGTGGGCTATAGCAGCATCACGGAGCTTTCCAACGGCAATTACGTTGTAAGATCCTACTACTGGGACAACGGCACGGCCGTCAATGCCGGCGCGGTGACCTGGGGCAGCGGCGCTTCAGGCGTTACAGGCGTTGTCTCTTCCACCAACTCCCTGGTGGGAAGCCGTGCCAGCGACTCCGTGGGCTTGGGCGGCGTCACGGAGCTTTCCAACGGCAATTACGTTGTAAGATCCTACTACTGGGACAACGGCACGGCCGTCAATGCCGGCGCGGTGACCTGGGGCAGCGGCGCTTCAGGCGTCACAGGCGTTGTCTCTTCCACCAACTCCCTGGTGGGCAGCAAAGCCAACGACTCTGTGGGTGAGACCGGCGTCACTGCCCTTTCCAACAGCAATTACGTGGTAAGATCCAAATACTGGGACAACGGCACGGTCGTCGATGCCGGCGCGGTGACCTGGGGCAGCGGCGTTTCGGGCGTCACAGGCGTTGTCTCTTCCACCAACTCCCTGGTGGGCAGCCGTGCCACCGACTACGTGGGCTCGGACGGCGTCATTGCCCTTTCCAACGGCAATTACGTGGTAAAATCCTCCAACTGGGACAACGGCACGGTCGTCGATGCCGGCGCGGTGACCTGGGGCAGCGGCGCTTCAGGCGTCACAGGCGTTGTCTCTTCCACCAACTCCCTGGTGGGCAGCACCGCCAGCGACTCCGTGGGCTATAGCGGCGTCATTGAGCTTTCCAACGGCAATTACGTGGTAAGATCCGATTACTGGAACAACGGCACGGTCAAAAGAGCCGGCGCGGTGACCTGGGGCAGCGGCGATTCAGGCGTCAAAGGCGTTGTCTCTTCCGCCAACTCCCTGGTGGGCAGCGCCGCCAGCGACTACGTGGGCTCGGGCAGCGTCACTGCCCTTTCCAACGGCAATTACGTGGTAAAATCCTCCAACTGGGACAACGGCACGGTCGTCAATGCCGGCGCGGTGACCTGGGGCAGCGGCGATTCAGGCGTCAAAGGCGTTGTCTCTTCCGCCAACTCCCTGGTGGGCAGCGCCGCCAGCGACTACGTGGGCTCGGACGGCGTCACGGCCATTTCCAACGGCAATTACGTGGTAAGATCCAAATACTGGGACAACGGCACGGTCGTCAATGCCGGCGCGGTGACCTGGGGCAGCGGCGATTCAGGCGTCAAAGGCGTTGTCTCTTCCGCCAACTCCCTGGTTGGCAGCACCGCCAACGACTCCGTGGGCTCGGGCGGCGTCACGGAGCTTTCCAACGGCGCCGCTGTGGTCCGCTCGCCGTATTACAATGGTGACGGCAAATCGGACACCGGACGGGTGGACATCATCAAGGAAGGCAGCGACCCCTGGGATAATCCCCTTGCCTTTTCCACCAATGCAAGCCAGAAAAGCACCATCGGCGTCAGCAGCATCACAGACCTGCTCAACGCAGGCACGGCGGTCACCCTCCAGGCGAATAACGATATCACCCTCTCGACTGCCCTCACGGCGAACAACACCTCCGGCGGCGGCGGGGCTTTAACCCTCCAGGCGGGCCGATCGATTTTTCTCAACGACAGCATTGTCACCGACAACGGCAACCTGACCCTCACAGCCAACGAGACAACGGCCAACGGCGTGCTGGACGCACACCGTGATTCGGGCGCGGCGGTGATCACGATGCTCTCGGAAAAAACCATTGACGCAGGCAGCGGCGAGGTATCGATCACGCTCGCCGACGGCGCGGGCAAAACCTATACCGAAAGCGGCGCCGTCACTCTGCAAGGCATCGCCGCCGGATCGCTCACCGTGAGCAACCAGGGGCCCACGGCAGGAAGCGGCATCAGCTTAGGGGCAACGACGCTTTCAGGCAACCTGACGCTGACGGCGGCGAAAGGCGACATCGCCCAGACCGATGCGCTGTCCGTCGCCGGCACGACGAGCCTCACGGCGGGGGCGGGCAACAACGTTACCATGGATAACGCATCCAACAACTTTACCGGCGCGGTATCCATCGTATCCGGCAAAGATGTGAGCCTGCGTGACACGAACGTCCTGGAATTGGGCGCATCGACCGTCAGCGGCAACCTGACGCTGCAAACCGGCGGGGCACTGACTCAGACCGGCGCGTTGACTGTTATCGGCACGACCGGCGTCACGGCGGGGGCGGGCAACAACGTTACCATGGATAACGCATCCAACGACTTTACCGGCGCGGTATCCATCGTTTCCGGCGGCACGGTCAGCCTCAAGGATGCCGATTCACTCACTATCGGAACATCGGATATCAGCGGCGATCTGACGGCGGAAGCGCTTGGTGGAGATCTGACCATTGCGGGCGATATCAGCAAGACGAGCGGCGCGGACGCCACGGCCGCGTTCAAGGCCACGGGAAGCATCATTCAAAACGCTGCGACCGAAATCGAATCGACAAGCAACAAACTCAACACGGTTTTTCTGGCGGATACCGATGCCAATGGCGGCGCCATTCAAACTATTACGACAAGCAGCATTGCCACCAATGGTGGCAATGTGACATTGCAATCCTCTTATGCGGGAATGGACCAGCCCTTGATCATTGGGGGCAATGTGAACGCCGGCGCCGGCAACATCGACCTGACCGGCAACGCCCTGACCCTTACCGGCATTCTGAGCGGTTCCGGAACGCTGACGGTCCAGCCCAAGACCGCCGGCGCCACGATCGGCGTTGCCGGCGGTGCGGGCACATTACAAATCACCGCCGACAACTTTTCCACCAACTTTGCCGACGGCTTCTCCGGCATCACGGTGGGCAACGCCTCGGCGGGGGCGATCGCCACGGGCGGCAACTTTGCCGTCAACGACAACACGACCTTCAAAAGCGGCGCGAATATCACTGTAGGGTCTGGGCTGAACTGGAGCGGCGCCACAAAACTGACGCTGGAAACCCCGCAGACGGTCAATGTCAACGCGGCGATCGAAAACACGAACACGACATCGGGAGGCGTGTATTTCAGCGCCGGCAACACCACCACCAAGGTGGTCTTCGGCGAAAACGGCAAGGTGGTGATCCACAACGCCGAGCAGTTGCAGTGGATGAATACGGCCCTGGCGGGCAAATACGAGCTGGGCGGCAACGTTGACGCCTCGGCGACATCCGGCTGGAACGGCGGCCTGGGGTTTGCGCCCGTCGGCAACAGTTCGACAAAATTTATCGGAACCTTTGACGGCCTTGGCCACACGATTTCAGGTCTGACGATCAACCGGCCGTCCACCGATTATGTCGGCCTGTTCGGCGATACCAACGCTGCAACTGTGAGCAATGTAGGGATGACGGGCGGCTCCATAGAAGGCAAACGTTATGTGGGTGAACTGGTAGGGCGTAATTATAATTATTCTACCATCACAAACAGTTACGCAACGGGATCGGTGACAGGAACCGATCAAGTAGGCGGACTGGTCGGGGAGAACGAAGGCCATAGTACCATTACAAACAGTTATGCGACCGGGACGGTGACGGGACAAGGTTCTGTCGGCGGACTGGTGGGGTACAGCGGTTACTCCACGATACAAAGCAGCTACGCGACCGGGACGGTGACGGGAACCAATAACTATGTGGGCGGGCTGATCGGTTACAATTACAAATCTACCGTTACAAACAGCTACGCAACGGGGGCGGCGACAGGAACCGATCAAGTAGGCGGACTGGTCGGAAGGCACGTAAACGACAGCTCCATTACAAACAGCTACGCAACGGGGGCGGTGACGGGCAGTTCTTATGTCGGCGGCCTGGTCGGAGTTCTTGCAGGCACCATAACAAAGAGTTACGCAACCGGGGCAGTAACGGGCAGCGCCGATCTCGGCGGACTGGTCGGATACAAAGAAAGCGGTACCGTGACAAGCTCCTTTTACGATAGGGAAACCACCGGACGGTCGGATACGGGAAAAGGCACGCCCAAGACCACCGCCGAAATGAAAACCCTGGCTACCTTCTCCGGCGCGGGCTGGGATATTGACGGAGCGGGCGGCACGGGCAAAGTCTGGCGCATGTACGAAGGCGATGCTTATCCGCTTCTGCGAAGCTTCCTCACCGCAGCCACGGCGACGGTGAAAAACGATTTGATCAAGGTCTATGACGGATCAACCACGGTTGCCAGCGGTTCCCACACCTGGGATATCGCGGTGGATGAAGGAAAGGTGTTCGGCACGGCCGTCTATACCTCAGCCAGTAAAAACGCGGGGAATCGGGTGGTTGCCCTGACCGGTCTCTATTCGAATCAGCAGGGTTACGACATCAAGACACAGGACGGCGCGGTGTCGATCACCCCCAAGGCCCTGGCCGTTGACGGCACCACGGCTTCGGACAAGACTTACGATGGGAACACCAACGCCGCCATTACGGTGGGGACCCTTTCCGGATTTGTGGGAACCGAGACCGTCACCACCACCGCCGCCGGCGTCTTTGACAGCAAGAATGCCGGATCGCGCAAGGCCGAGGCGACCTACACGCTGCACGACGGTGACAACGGCGGGCTGGCCGACAACTACTCTTTGGCAAACACAACCGATCATGCCGCAACCATTAACAAGAAGATACTTACCGTTGCCGGATTGGCCGCCGACAACAAAACCTATGACAGCACCACCAATGTTACCATCAGCAACTGGGGCGGCGTGACCACCGGCGTTGGAACGGAAACCCTGGTCCTGAACCACGAAACAGCCAGTTTCGACACCAAGAATGTCGGAACCGGCAAGACCGTCACCGCCGTCAACTACAGTCTTGCGAACGGCGAAAATGGCGGACTGGCCTCGAACTACGACCTGACGAGCACCAGCGCATCGACCACGGCGAACATCACCGCCAAACCGATCACCACGACGGGCGTGACCGCATCCAACAAGGTCTATGACGGAAGCCTGACGGCATCCCTCAATAAAGACGCCGCCGTCATCACCGGCGGGGCAGCGGCGGCGGACGACAACAAGTATTACACGGGCGATGACGTAAGCCTGAACAAGGACGCAGCCGCCGGCGCCTTCTCCGACAAGAACGTGGGAACGAACAAGGCTGTCAGTGTATCAGGCTTTACCCTCGCCGGAGAAGATGCAAGCAACTACACCGTCTCCGACGCCTCGAATGCGAAGGCCGACATCACCCGACTGGCCACTGTTGCGTGGACGGGCGGGGAAACCGGTGAATGGTTCAATCCGGCCAACTGGGCGGGAGGCGCGATCCCGGATCTGGCCAATGTCGCCGCCGTGACGATTCCCGGAACCGTGACCGTCAACTTCGACGATGGTCAGATAGCGGCTCTGGCCGAAGCGGGGACGGTCTATCTGGACAGCATAACCGGCACAGGCGCCACCCTGGTCATGAAGAACAATCGTATCGAGACCGGGGGATTGGAATTGAACCGGCTGACCTCCGAAAGCGCGGCCACGCTGAAATTGACCGGCGACGTCAACACGATCAAGACCTCGGCCGGCTTGAACCTGGCCGGCGACCTGATCCTTCCGGAAAACAGCCAGAATACCATCTCCAACTTCGACGCAGCCGATATCATTATCAGCAGTCCGGTTACCCTGACCGGCGGAAGCCTTGCTCTTTTCACAGACACAGCAAACAGCATCACCCTGAACAACCCCGCCAACGATTTTACCGGCACCGTGTCCGTGACGCAAGGCGGCAATGTGACGCTCTTCGACGCCAACGCCCTGTCCCTGGGCGCATCGACCGTGAGCGGCAATTTATTGTTGCAAACCGGCGGGGCGATCACGCAGACCGGCGCGTTGACGGTTGCCGGAACCACCGGCATCACGGCGGGGGCTAACGACATCACGCTGGCCGACGCCGCCAACGACTTCACCGGCGCGGTGTCCATCGTATCCGGCAAGGATGTGAGCCTCCGCGACACGAACGCCCTGAATCTTGGCGCATCGACCGTGAGCGGCAATTTATTGTTGCAAACCGGCGGGGCGATCACGCAGACCGGCGCGTTGACGGTTGCCGGAACCACCGGCATCACGGCGGGGGCTAACGACATCACGCTGGCCGACGCCGCCAACGACTTCACCGGCGCGGTGTCCATCGTATCCGGCAAGGACGTGAACCTGCGCGACGCGAACGCCCTGATTCTGGGCGCAACGACGGCGAGCGGCGGACTGACGCTGCAAAGCGGCGGGGCGATCACCCAGACCGGCACCCTGAGCGTTTCCGGAACCACCGGCATCACGGCGGGGGCCAATGACATCACCCTGTCCAACGCCGCCAACGATTTCACCGGCGCGGTGTCCATTGTTTCCGGCAAGGACGTCTCCCTCAAAGATTCAACCGGCGGCATAACCATCGGCTCATCCAATGTGAGCGGCAATCTGACCGTGGACTATCGAAGCAACGCCGGGGGCATCACTCTGGCGGGAACCATCACCAAAGACAGCGGCGCCGACGCCACCTTGACCTTCTGGTCGTTTGGCACCATTCTCCTGGATGAAAATTCCGCGATCAAGGCCACATCGGGCAAGCTCAACACGGTTTTAAGGACGGATACCGATATCGACGGTGATTACATCCATCTGAAACCGGGGGCTTCCATTTCGACGGGCGGCGGGCATATCTGGATGGGCGGCGGCGGCGTTTCAACCCTGTGGAACGGCCTGACTGTGGGAAATGGTTATGCCGTGGGCACGGCGGCCATGACCAACGGCGTCTACCTGCAAGGCGCCACGCTGACCAGCGGCGGCGGCCACATCGCCCTGTACGGCAGGAGTCATTCCGGCGCAGCGGTGGACGATCAGGCGGCGGGCATCCGCCTGGCATCCACGGCGGACAAGGGCGCGGGCATTGACGCCGGAACCGGGTCCATTGTGCTCGACGGCGAATCCCAGGGGACCAGCGGCTGGGCCATCGGCGTGGAGTTCAATTCGGCGGCCGGCAAGACCGTGACCGTCGCCTCGGCGGCGACCTCCGGCGACGCCATTGCCATCACCGGCGACGCAGGCGGGGCATCATCCGCAACCGGGCGGCGGGGCGTAAGCATCGACGGCCAGACCGCCATTTCCGCCACGGGCGGCGGCAACATCGTCGTAAAAGGCCATTCGTCTACAGAGGAATCCATCTACATGAGCGGCGGAACGCTCAGCTCAGGCGGCGGCAATCTGACTTTGGTCAGCGACATTATCAATCTTGACGAGGTGGCAAGGATTTCCGGAGCCGGCGTTCTGACGATTCAACCCTGGCAGGAATGGGAGGAGATCGGCATCGCAGGCGGCGCGGGGAAGCTCCAACTGCCCGCCGATTATTTTTCCACAAATTTCGTTGACGGTTTCTCCGGCATCACCATCGGCTGGAGCAATGCGGGGCCTATCACCACCGGCGGCAACTTCGCCATCCGTGATGACATGACCCTGAAAAGCGGCGGGGATATCACCATCGGAGCGGGATTGAGCTGGGAGGGCGCCAACAAACTGACGCTGGATACGCCGGAAACCGTGCATGTCAACGCGGCCATTGAAAACACCAGCGCCACAACGGGCGTGTATTTCAGCGCGGGCAACACCACCGACAAGGTCGTCTTCGGCGCAAACGGCAAGGTGATTCTCCACAACGTCCAGCAGCTCCAGTGGATGAATACCGCCCTGGCCGGCAAGTACGAGCTGGGCGCGAATATTGACGCCTCGGCGACCTCCGGCTGGAACGGCGGCCTGGGGTTTGCGCCCGTCGGCGACAGCACGAACAATTTTACGGGCGTCTTGGACGGCAAAGGCCATACCATCAACGCTCTTGTCATCAACCGGGCCTCATCGGATGTCGGCCTCTTTGGAAGGGCAGGTTCAGGCAGCGAGATCAAAAACGTCGGACTGGCGGGCGGATCTGTGCAAGGCGGCGCCTACGTTGGCGGGTTGGTCGGCTATCTGAGCAGCGGCGCCATCTCCAATGCCTTTACGACATGCACGGTCACGGGAACGAATCAGACCGGCGGGCTGGTCGGCTTCAGCCTGGCCGGAATCATTCAGAATTCCTATGCGTCAGGCGCTGTGACATCAAGCGTCGGCTCCTATACCGGCGGCCTGGTGGCCGGAGCAAGCGGCGGATCAATAACCAACAGTTACGCCACGGGAGCGGTTTACGGCAAGGGACAAAACGCCGGCGGACTGGTCGGCGCGGCAGGAAATCTCGCCATTGCCAACAGCTATGCCGCCGGCGCCGTAACGTCCGATTCATCGACCAATATCGGCGGTCTTTTGGGAGGAGACTTCGGCGGCAGCGCCGTCACAAACTCCTTCTACGACAAGGATACCACTGGCCAGTCGGATACGGGCAAGGGAACCGGTTTGACCACCGCCGACATGAAAACGCTGTCCACCTTCTCCGGCGCGGGTTGGGATATTGACGGCGCGGGCGGCACAGGCAAAATCTGGCGCCTGTATGAAGGCGATGCCTACCCGCTTCTGCGAAGCTTCCTCACCGCGGCCACGGCCACAGTGAAAAACGATCTGACCAAGGTCTATGACGGATCAACTACGGTGGCCGGTGGTTCACACACGTGGGATATCCCTGTAGATGAAGGCAAAGTGTTCGGCACGGCCGTCTATACCGCCGCCAGCAAAAACGTGGGGAATCGTGCCGTTACCCTAACCGGCCTCTATTCGAATCAACAAGGTTATGACATCTCAGTAGCGGCGGGACAAATGGACATCAGCAAGAAGGCCCTTGCCGTTACCGGCTTAACCGCTGACAACAAGACCTATGACGGCACCACCGATGTCACCATCGGCAACTGGGGTTCTGTGACCACCGGCGTGGGAACGGAAACCCTGACGTTGAACCACGACACAGCCAGTTTCGACACCAAGAACGTCGGGACCGGCAAGACCGTTACCGCCGTCAACTACAGTCTGGCAGACGGCGCAAACGGCGGGTTGGCATCCAACTACGACCTGACCAGCACCAGCGCCACCACCACGGCGGACATCACGAAGAAGGCCCTTGCCGTTACCGGCCTGGCAGCCGACAACAAGACCTATGACGGCACCACCGATGTCACCATCGGCAACTGGGGTTCTGTGACCACCGGCGTGGGAACGGAAACCCTGACGTTGAACCACGACACAGCCAGTTTCGACACCAAGAACGTCGGGACCGGCAAGACCGTCACCGCCGTCAACTACAGTTTATCAGACGGCGCAAACGGCGGGTTGGCATCCAACTACGATCTGACGAGCACCAGCGCCACGACCACGGCGGACATCACGAAGAAGGCCATTGCCATCTCGGGGATTACCGCCTCGAACAAGGTCTATGACGCCAACACCAACGCTGCGGTGGATGCGAGCAAGGCCGCAGGCTGGATCGCAGGCGACGCCCTGTCCGTCTCCGCCACGGGGACCTTCGATACGAAGAACGTTGGAACCGACAAGACGGTCACCCTGAGCAGCAGCTACAGCGGGGCTGACAAGGGCAACTACACGATCACAGACCAGGCCACGACCACGGCGGACATCACGCCCAAGGGCATCACCATCTCCGGCATCACCGCGGCCAACAAGGTCTATGACGCCGCAACGTCAGCCACCGTGGACACGACCAGCGCCGCGGGATGGATCGCAGGCGACGCCCTGTCCGTCTCCGCCACGGGGACCTTCGATACGAAGAACGTGGGAACCGACAAGACGGTCACCCTGAGCAGCAGCTACAGCGGGGCTGACAAGGGCAACTACACGATCACCGACCAGGCAGCGACCACGGCGGACATCACCCCCAAGGCCATCACCATCTCGGGGATTACCGCGGCCAACAAGGTCTATGACGCCACAACGTCAGCCGCCGTGGACACGACCAGCGCCACGGGGTGGATCGCAGGCGACGCCCTGTCCGTCTCCGCCACGGGGACCTTCGATACGAAGAACGTGGGAACGAACAAGACCGTCACGTTAAGCAGCACCTACAGCGGGGCAGACAAGGGCAACTACACGATCACAGACCAGGCCGAGACCACGGCGGACATCACGAAGAAGGGCATCACCTCCGTATCCGGAACGAGGGTTTACGATCAAACCAGCGTCGCCGATGGCGGTGTGCTCACCACCCTGACCGGCGAGATCGCCGGAGACGACCTGACGCTATCCGGCGCCGGTGCGGTTGCCGACAAGAACGTCGGGAACAACAAGGCCTTGACCAGCATGGGCACCCTGGCCCTGGCGGGAGCCGACAAAGACAACTACGACCTGACAGGCGCCACCGGGACCTTGACCATCACCCCCAAGGCCATCGCCATCTCCGGCATCACCGCGGCCAACAAGGTCTATGACGCCGCAACGTCAGCCGCCGTGGACACGACCAGCGCCACGGGGTGGATCGCAGGCGACGCCCTGTCCGTCTCCGCCACGGGGACCTTCGATACGAAGAACGTGGGAACGGACAAGACCGTCACGTTAAGCAGCACCTACAGCGGCGCAGACAAGGGCAACTACACGATCACA
>Ga0302249_1000441_pt1 | contig 37831 bp, 33 predicted proteins | sample AAG_UR_Val_MG_FD_193531 | JGI IMG/M metagenome (GOLD analysis project Ga0302249, IMG submission 193531) | Enriched activated sludge microbial communities from anaerobic digester in WTTP, New Holstein, Wisconsin, United States - AAG_UR_Val | ecosystem: Engineered > Bioreactor > Anaerobic >... | reverse complement strand
ATGACGTCCGTTCCCGATGAGGTCGAGTAACTCAACTGATAGTTTTCAATATTCATTGCAGGAATGAGCCATGACCTTGTCTGCCGTCTCTGCCGCCAGGAGCAGGGCTTCCCGGTGGGTCTCCACATCGCCGATATCCATGACGCCGCAGGCCCGGATCAGGTAACTTTCCTCGTAGCCGTACCATTTGAAGAAGCTGTCGTAGCGGGGGAAGACGTCATCGAACTGCCGGTCATCGGGTTGGCCCTGGGTAAGGATGAAAACAAGTTTTTTCCCCGGTTGCAGGCGGCTGGGGTTGGGGTTGGTCACGTAGTCGGCATTGAGGAAGGAATAGGTACGGTCGATAAAGGCCTTCATCTGGCTCGCTACCTCGCCGTAGTAGATCGGCGAGGCCATGACGAGGACATCCGCTCCCCGCACCGATTCGAGGACTTTCTCCAGATCGTCTTTGAGGATGCATTTGTCCAGCTTGGCCTTGCAGGCCATGCAGGCCTGGCAGCCCCGATAGGTAAGTTTATTCAGATGGATAATTTGGATCCTGCCCCCCAGTTCCCTTGCCTGGTTGCAGAAGCGTCTGGCCAGGGTGGAACTGTTTCCTTTCGGCCGGGGGCTGCCCAGCAGACAGACAATTTTCATCTTTCCTTTTCCTTTTTGGATATTTATAACGGGATAAGCCGGAATTGTCAATTTAAACCGAACTCCATGTCTGCTTAAAACTCCGCTGACAATCCATGCCCGAGCCTCCTTATGCTACATGCCACCGGCCGGTTCTTACCGGCCGTCTTTCCCTGAAAATTCAACAGCTATGGACATTTTTGAAGACGACCCTTGCTTTTCTTGCCGGAATTCATAAAATAGGGTCATCATAATCGATCAGGAAAGGAGCAGGTTTTGCCTTCCGACGAATACGGCCCGAGCTACGATGAGCAGGCTGATGTCGCCGCGGAGAACGATCTCCGAGAGCCGGACATGTTCCGGGTGATCCTTCACAACGATCATTACACCACCATGGATTTTGTCGTGGAGGTGCTCATGAAGATATTTCAGAAGCCGGCCGCGGAGGCCATGAAGATAATGATGAACATCCACCGGCACGGTCACGGCGCCTGTGGCGTCTATACCTACGATATCGCCGTGACCAAGGTAAACCGGGTCCACGCCATGGCGAAGAGCCGCGGGTACCCCCTCAAGAGCAGTTATGAAAGGGTTTGAAGCACATCAGGAGTAAGTTATGAAAATAAGTGAAGAACTCGATTCCATATTCCGGGCGGCATACACGGAGGCGAAGCTCCGGTCCCACGAATACCTCACCCCGGAGCATATCCTATTCGCGGCCCTGTTCTATGAATCTTCCAGCGAGATCATCCGGTCCTGTGGTGGGGATGTGAAGAGTCTTCAGAACCGTCTGGAGGACTTTTTCGCCACCAAGCTGCCGAAACTCAAGCGGGAAACCGACCCGGCCCAAAGCGCCAGTTTTCAGAACGTCATCGAACGGGCGGTCTGGCACACCACCTCGGCCCAGAAGGGCGAACTCGATATCGGCGACATCCTTATCTCCATCTTCGACGAGCGGGAATCCTATGCCGCCTTTTTCCTCCACCGCGAGGGCATCACACGCCTGGATCTGCTGAATTACATTTCCCACGGCATTACGGCGTCCCCCCGGGAAAAGCCCGGGACGGGGGAGGGGGACAAGAAGGCCCCGACGGGCCTGAAGGAGAACAAGATTCTGGCCACCTTCACGACGGAGCTGGTGCAGAAGGCCCGGGCGGGGGAGTTGGATCCCCTCATCGGCCGGGATGACATCCTCGAGAGGACCATGCAGGTCCTCTGCCGCCGCGCCAAGAACAACCCCGTCCACGTCGGGGAAGCGGGGGTGGGCAAGACGGCCATCACCGAGGGCCTGGCCCAACTGATCGCCCAGGACAAGGTTCCCAAACCCCTGAAAAGCGCCAAGATCTATTCCCTGGACATGGGCGCCCTCATCGCGGGGACCCGGTTCCGCGGGGACTTCGAGGAACGGCTGAAAAAGGTGATTGCCGAACTCCAGAAGATCCAGAACGTCGTCCTGTTCATCGACGAGATCCATACCATCGTCGGCGCCGGCGCCGCCTCCGGGGGGGCGATGGATGCCTCGAACATCCTCAAGCCCGTGCTGGCCTCCGGGAAGATGAAGTGCATCGGCGCCACCACCTATGACGAGTACCGGAAATGCCTCGAAAAGGACCGGGCCCTGTCCCGGCGCTTTCAATCCATAGACATCCCGGAACCGTCAGTTGAGGATACGGTAAATATTCTCAAGGGTTTGAAGGACCATTACGAATCATATCACCAGGTAGCCTATACGGAAGAAGCCCTGCGGGCGGCCGCGGAACTTGCGGCCCGGCACATCAATGACCGCTACCTTCCCGACAAGGCCATCGACGTCATGGACGAAGCGGGGGCTAAAACCCGCCTGTACCGTGGGGAGGAAGAGGGAACCATCACCATCTCCCCGGGGGATGTGGAGCGTATCGTGGCCCGGATGGCCCGGATCCCAGAGAAATCCGTTTCCTCGTCGGAAGGGGCGCGCCTCCGCTTTCTCGATATGGAGCTGAAGACCCGGATCTTCGGCCAGGATCAGGCCATCGACCGGGTCGTCCAGGCCATCCGCCGCTCCCGGGCGGGCTTCGGGGATGTGAACAAGCCCGTGGCGTCCCTCCTGTTCGCCGGTCCTACCGGGGTGGGAAAGACGGAACTGGCCCGGCAACTTGCTCTGTCCATGGGCATTCCCCTGCACCGCTACGATATGTCGGAATATCAGGAAAAGCACAGTGTTTCCAGGCTGGTAGGCGCCCCGCCCGGCTATGTGGGCTTCGAGGAAGGGGGCCTCCTGACGGAGGCCATCCGGAAGACTCCCCATGCCGTCCTCCTCCTCGACGAGATCGAGAAGGCCCATCCGGATATCTTCAACACCCTCCTGCAGGTCATGGACTATGCCACGCTGACGGATAACAACGGCCGGAAGGCGGACTTCCGCAACGTCATCATCATCATGACGTCCAATGCCGGGGCCCGGGACATCGGCAGGGTGGAGATCGGCTTCGGGGAGCGGCGCATCAGCCGTAAGGCGGTAAGCGAAGCCATCAAGAAGATCTTCAGCCCCGAATTCCGCAACCGTATGGATGCCATGGTGACCTTCAACGGACTGACGCGGGCGGACGTGATCAGCATCGTGAAGAAACAGCTCCGGGAGTTCCAGCAGCAACTGGCGGAAAAGGGCGTCACCCTGGATGCGACCGACGCCGCGGTGGAGTGGCTGGCGGAAAAGGGCTATTCCGACGACTTCGGGGCCCGCCAGATCGCCCGGCTGATCCAGGAGGAGTTGAAGGACTTCTTCGTCACGGAGGTCCTTTTCGGCCGACTCACGGCCGGAGGACGGGTCCGCGTCGATGTGGCGGATGACAAGATCGATCTGGCGATCCTCGATGCCTGTATTCCGGCTCACTGAGCGGCTGCTGTTCCCCCCGCCCCGCCTCTCGGCGGACGGGGGCCTGCTGGCCGTCGGCGGCGATCTGACCCCGGCGCGGCTCCTGCTGGCCTATCGTCAGGGGATCTTCCCCTGGTTTTCCGAGGGGGAGCCCATCCTCTGGTGGTCCCCTGATCCCCGTTTCATTCTCTTTCCCGACCGTCTCCGGATCTCCCGGAGCATGAAGCGGATACTCGGAAAGGGAGTCTTTGCCGTCACTTTCGATACCGCCTTCGCGGACGTGGTGACGGCCTGCCGGGAGCAGCGGCGGCGCGGGGAGGGGACCTGGATCACCCCGGAGATGACGTCCGCCTATATTCGTCTCCACCGGATGGGGCTGGCCCATTCCGTGGAGGCCTGGCGGGAGGGGCGGCTCGCCGGCGGTCTCTACGGTGTCTCCCTGGGTAAGTGCTTTTTCGGGGAGTCCATGTTCAGCCGGGCCGCCAATGCGTCCAAGGCGGCCCTCGTCACCCTGGTGGGGAAACTGGCCGTCCGGGGTTTCCGGGTCATCGACTGCCAGGTCTATACGGAACATCTCCGCCGCCTGGGGGCGGATGGGATATCCCGGGAGGACTTTCTGGCGCTGCTGGACCGGAGCCTCGCCGCCCCGACCCTCCGTGGTTCCTGGCGCTTCCTCAACGAGGTCCCGGCGGTGACGCCGGGGAGGGGGGATGTTCCTTCCGCCGCCCTGCTTGCCGGCCGGCGCCGCCTGAACACCCCGTATTTTGTCCAAAACCCTCAATAAATCATTGTCATCATGAGAAAAAAATATTAAAGCTTCCGTAAAGACCATTTGGAGGAGGTGTGGGGATGAAGAAGAAGGAGATGGATTATTTTACCGCTCTGTACGAGGTGGCCAGAGCGATCAATGCCTCCCTCGAACCGGCGCGGGTCCTGGAAAAGATAGTCCGGTCGGTGGTCCAGGCCATGGACCTCAAGGCCGCCAGCATCAGACTCCTTGATGACCGGGAAAAGAAACTCGTCCTGGGCGGCGCTTACGGGCTCTCCGAGGATTACATCCACAAGGGACCGATCCTGGTCGAGGAAAGCGGGGTGGACAGGAAGGCCCTCCGGGGCAGGACGATCTATCTCCGGGACGCCCAGACGGACAAGGGCTTCCAGTACGGGGAGAAGGCCCGGGCGGAAGGCATCAAGTCGGTCCTGGTGATGCCGCTTATGGTGGAAAAAAAGGCCATCGGCGTCTTGCGGGGGTATAGCGACCGGATCAGGGAGTTCAACGAGAGGGAACTCCAGTTCCTGCAGGCGGTTTCCCATCTGAGCGCCATCGCCATCGAAAACGCCCGCCTTCATCAGCTCCTCCAGGTGCGCTGCGAACTGATGGCGGCCCACAAATACCGCATCGACGACAATTGAGGAGGTAAGAAGAATGATTCGCCTGGGTATCAACGGATTCGGAAGAATTGGACGGCAGGTCCTCAAGGCCGTCATGGAGCGGTATCCCCAGACCCTGCAAGTGGCAGCGGTAAACGACCTCTTCGACGTGGAGACCAACGCCCATCTGCTCAAATACGACACCAATTACGGCCGCTTTCCTGGAGACGTGACGGTGAAGAAGGACTGCTTCGTCATCAACGGCCAGCAGATAAGGAACTTCGCCTTCCGGGATCCCGCGGCCATACCCTGGGATGACGAGGGGGTGGACATCGTGGTGGAGAGTACGGGTCTTTTCCTTACCGGTCCCAAGGCGTCGGCACACCTCTCGGGCGGGGCGAAGAAGGTCCTCATCACTGCCCCCGCCAAGGAGGAGGACATCACTATCGTCATGGGGGTCAACCACAAACAGTATGTTCCCCAGAAGCACCACATCATCTCCAACGCCTCCTGCACCACCAACTGCCTCGCCCCGCCGGTGCTGGTGATCCACCAGGTCTTCGGGATCGAAAAGGGGATGATGACGACGGTCCATTCCTACACCAACGACCAGCGGATCCTCGATTTGCCCCACAAGGACCTGCGCCGGGCCCGGGCGGCGGCCCAGAACATCATCCCCACCACCACCGGGGCGGCCAAGGCCCTGGCCCTCGTCATTCCCGATCTGGCCGGACGCTTCGACGGCTATTCCCTCCGCGTGCCCACGCCCACGGTTTCCATCGTGGACTTCACGGCGGAGCTGAAGACTAAGACCACGACGGATTACCTCCGCAAGGTCCTCGTCATGGCGGCGCGGAAGTCCCTGAAGGGGGTCATGGCCTGCGAGGAGGAACGGCTCGTTTCCACGGACTTCCGGGGCAATGAACATTCCTCCGTAATCGATCTGGAGTTTACCGTGGTCCTCCGGGAAAACCTGGCCAAGGTCGTGGCCTGGTATGACAACGAGTGGGGCTATTCGTGCCGGGTCGCCGACCTGGCCAATTTTATCGTCCAGAAAGGCCTGTAGAAAGAGATGAAAGTCCACATCCTGGTAATCGACGACGACGAGGTGGCCTGTGAATTTCTCCAGGAGGCCCTGAGCCGCGAGGGTTATGAGGTGCGGTACTTCACGTCGGCGAAGGCCGCCCTGGCCAGCGATCTCAGCCGTTACGATCTCCTCATGTCGGATATCCGCATGCCCGGGATCGACGGACTGGAATTTCTGAAGCGGGTACGGGATCAGTGGCCGGAGTTGCCCGTGATCCTCATGACGGCTTACGGTTCCCTGGAGACGACGATGAACGCCCTGCGGCTGGGGGCGTGGGATTACATCAGCAAGCCCTTCTCCCCCGATGCCATCCGGGAGATGGTGAAGAAGGTCCTCGACGTCCGGGAATTGCGCCAGAAGCGCGGCGGGGGAGGACAGAAACTCAGGGAAGACCATCAGTTCATCGGGTCGTCGGCGACAATGGTGGACTTCTACAAGCAGGTGGCCCGGGTGGCCGACGCCGAGGCCAGCGTCCTTATCGAGGGGGAGAGCGGTACGGGAAAGGAACTTACGGCCCGATCCCTACACCAGTTGAGCATTCGCCGGGACAAGCCTTTCGTCGTCGTTCATTGCGGCGCCATTCCCGACACCCTTCTGGAGTCGGAGCTGTTCGGTTACGAAAAGGGCGCCTTTACCGGGGCCGACCACTCCCATGCCGGATTGATCGAGTCCGCCCAGGACGGCACCATCTTTCTCGATGAAATTACGGAGATGTCCACGGGACTCCAGGCAAAGCTGCTGCGCTTCATGCAGGACGGAGAGGTCCGGCGCCTGGGCGGCCACACGGTGCGCCATGTCTCCCTTCGGGTCCTGGCGGCGGCCAACCGGAACATCGACGAGGAGATAAAAAAAGGCACCTTCCGCTCCGATCTCCTCTACCGTTTCGTCGTCCGTCTCCACATCCCGCCCCTCCGGGAGCACAAGGAGGATCTGCCCCAACTCGTTGAGTCTCTGCTGAAAAAGCTTGGATCGTCTTCGGTGCGGATCTCCGATGAGGTCATGGAGCTTTTCCTCGCCTATGACTGGCCGGGTAATGTGCGGGAACTGCAGAACGTTCTCCAGCAGACGCTGCTCTTGTCCCCGTTCGGTTTGATTCTGCCGGAATATCTTCCCGAACGGTTCCAGCGGCGGAAGAAGACGGACATCCAGGGGTTGACGCCGCTGGAGGAGGCGGAACGGGAGCAGATCCGCCAATGCCTCCAACAGGTGACCTGGAATCAGACCCGGGCAGCCCAATCTCTGGGCATCGACCGCAAGACCCTCCGCACCAAGATCCAGCGCTATGGATTGATAAGGGGCGTCGATAACCACGTCTCCTGAAACCGCGTCCTGTCGCCGCGGCTTCCTTGTTTCGGATGCAGATTGGGAACTTCCCGTTTGCGGCGATCGGCGGGATCAGTCGCTTCATGCGCCTGCCGGGGCGATAGACGGGATTCTTACGGCCACCTCATTACGGATTACCCCGCCGTCTGATCGTACACGGGCAGGTAGAGGCTGGCCGTCGTTCCCACGCCGGGGCTGCTGGAGATCTCCAGGGCGCCGGAATGGATTTTCATGATGTCCTGGACGATGGCCAGCCCCAACCCGCGCAGCCGTTCTTCCACGTGGGTGCTGAAAAATGGTTCGTAGATTCTGGCCAGCAGCTCCGGGGGGATGCCCGGCCCGTTGTCGCCGATGGAAATGGCAATCCGTCTGTTCGGGGCGTCGAGAGAGGCGATGACGGTTATCGCGCCGTTTTCCCTTGCGGTTAGGGCCTCGGTGGCGTTTTGGATAAGGTTCATCAGGGCGGTCTGAATCCGGTAACGATCCACATGGAGCGGCGGCAGTCCTTCCGGGGCCTCAACCTTCAAGGCGATGTTCGCTTTTTGAATCAGGGGTTCCACCAGCGGCAGGGTTTCGTTGAGGAGTTCCTCCACCGTTGTGGCCTCGAAGTGGGGCTCCGGCGGCCGGGTGACCCGCCGGATGTTCTGAATGACCGCATGGAGGCGCTGGGTTTGCTGCACGATGAGCTCCAGCTTGCGGCTCACGTCAGGCGGCCAGCCGCCCCTTTCCAGGAGGAGCCTTGCCAGGCCGGCGATGGAATGCAGGGGCGTTCCCAGATCGTGGGCCAGGGTGGCGGTCAGATGACCCATGGCGGTGAGTCTCTGGAGCTGGTTGACCTGATTCTGCAACTCCACTACCTTGATCGTCTCCTCCTGGACGCGATTTTCCAGATGCTGGGTCAGCTCCCGGTTTCTTGCCAGGACCTGCTCGATCTCCGTGGCCATGTCATTGAAATGTGTGGCCAGATGCCCCAACTCATCCGGCCTTTTCAGGTCGATGCGGTGCCGGTAGTTTCCTTCCTGAAATTCGTCGATCGTCTTGATAATGGTCCGCAGCGACCGGCCGATCAGCCGGTCGTAACTGACGAGAAGGACAACGAAGATCACGCTCAGCAGGCCGACGCTGCTGTAAAGCAGCATCACCCGGGCCCGGTCCAGGATCTCCGTCCGTGTCTGGGAAAAACTTATCATCCCCACGAAATGGATGCTCCTGTCCTTTTCCGAGACATCGGGGTAGAGCAGCGCCAGGGCGGGGCCGCCTTCGGTATTGATGCTCAGATACTGGGGCTTCATCGTCTCGATGGCGCCGGCGATGGTGTTTTCCGGCCAGTCGTAGGCGATCCGGCCGGCCCCGGCGACGAATTCGACGACGCCTTTCTCGACGGTCAGCAAGTCGATACGGGCCAGACGGGGATCGGTCTGGACATGGTCCTTCAAGGTCGCATCGAGGATGGACAAACCGCGGCGGGTGGGAAAGTGTTCGTAATAGGTGCTTACGGTTTCGGCCAGCTCTTCCAGGCGTTGGGCCTGTTGTTCGGTAAGGAGATTGTCGAATACCTGCAATTGCACCCATCCCCAGGCGGCCATGGTCATGGCGATGGCCAGGACGGTTACGAGCATCAGGCGGGTGCGAATGTTCATGGCCGGGACTTTAACATAACTTCCCGGAGTTGCAAGAATTTTTTACCCCCCGGGAGACGGCGGCAAAATTCCTTCGTTCAGACCGGACGGTTACTTGGCCGCCGGGTAGGGCGGCGGGGACTTTATGCCTTTGGGAGGAGAGACGACCTTTTTTTTAGCGACCTTGCCGACCCTTTTGGCGATATGCTGATTGTCTTTCGTGATGTAGCTGACGCCGACTTCATCGCCCACGGCGATTCTGTCCTGGGATTTGGGAAGGAGGAAATCCATGGTTTCCACGGTGCCTTTGACATTCCGTTCGATTTTCAAGGCCGTCGGGGAGATCTCGATGACCTTTCCCGTGGCCCGCATGCGTGTTTCCCGGGGCGGAGCCTTCTTGGGTGCCGGTTTGATCGGGACGGTTTTCACCTGCGCCGTCTTGGCCGGACCGGGTTCGGGCTGGCCGACGGCCAGGGAGGTGGCAACGACGATGGAAAGAAGACTCAACAATATGGACAGCCGGCGTGTCAAGGGTAACTCCTGCTTTTTCATTAAGGTTACGCAAATATTATGCCAGTTCCGGGTGGCGGCCGGCGCGAGAGCATTCTAAGCTTATGAAAATAGTAGGCTATATCATGATGGACATCTAACGGAGTTTTTTCCCACTGTCGGAGGGGAAGGTGAATTAATCCCCATGAATTGAGGAATTTTGCATCATGCCCTTGACCGCCGGTGAGCTTTCATGTTAGCCCTCGGTGCCTGTAGGGTTGTGATTCCTTTCCCCCCGCGCCGCCTGGAGAGGCGAGGGGGCGAAATTCCGAAGGGATGAGCGGTTTGGCTGGTTGCAACCGCATCCCGACGGCGGCCGCATTCATCGTCCGCTCTGCCTGCCAAAGGGGGCGGCCGATTCTTCGAGATTCGGCGGTTTTACCCCGGCAAAGATCCGAGGAGGGTGCTTGGAGAGAAAATCATTCAAATACTATGACATGATCATGGCCCTGTTCGTTACGGTCCTGATCATGAGCAACATCCTTTCCTCAGCCAAGATCGTGGACTGGGGCATCTCCCTGTTCGGGCTCCCGTTGGCTTTCGATGCCGGAACGATCCTGTTCCCCGTGAGCTATATCTTTGGCGACATCCTTACGGAGGTTTACGGCTACCGGCGCTCCCGGCGGGTGATCTGGATGGGTTTTTCCTGCCTCATCCTTTCGAGCCTGCTTTTGTACTTCGTCAAACTCATGCCCGGGGAGGGGATTTGGGAGAAAACGGCCGGGCAGGCGGCTTACGATGCGGTTTTGTCCGGCATGACCACCGGAGGGATCGTGGCGGCCAGCCTTCTGGGGTACTGGCTGGGAGAGTTTTCCAATTCCTATGTCCTGGCGAAGATGAAGGTCCTCACCGGGGGGCGCTGGCTCTGGGCCCGCACCGTGGGCAGCACCCTGGTCGGCGAGGGGATCGACACCCTGGCGTTCGTTTCCGTGGCGGTTGTCTGCGGCGTTTTTCCCGCCGCCCTTTTCGTGACCCTGGCGGTGACCAATTATATCTTCAAGGTCGGCGTCGAGGTGATCATGACCCCGGCGACCTACGCCGCCGTCGGGGCCCTCAAAAAGGCGGAGCAGGAGGACTTCTACGATTACCGGACCAACTTCAATCCCTTCTCCCGCGGTTCGAATATCTATTCCTGAATGAATTGAAATGTTTATCCAACACCCACGAATGATGAAAAATGCTTAGGGGAGATCGTGCGGATGTATTTTCATGCTAACTTTTCTCTTTGCCCGCTCATCCTGGTCTTGATATTGCTCTTCCCCGCTCCCGGCGCCGGGGCCGACCGCGATTTGCCGACCAAGGAGGTACTGGAGCAGGCCACAGTCAAATATCAAACCGATTATGTCATCGAGGCGCCCCTGGAAATCTGGGACAAGGTTTTGGCCCACCCGCTGCTCATGGCCAGGCTGTGGAATGTCTATAATTTTCAGCCGGCCTACGAGGTGAAGGATCAAAAGGAGGGGGTTCTGGTCATCGATCCATCCGGCATCAGAGGAACGCTGGTTATGACCGAATCCCGGCCGGACGGCCGCGGCTTCTACGGCCGGGGATCCGTCGATCACTGGGCCATTCCGTCCTTTATCAGCGCCGAGGGGGTATTTCGTTTTCGCTACGCCGGTGACGGCCGGCGGGTGCGGGGGACCTTCGAGGCCTTCATGAAGGGGGACAACAAGACCACCGATTTCCTGATGAAGCTGGTCCGGGGGAAGGTGAAAAACCTGCTGCACCGCCGGTTTACCAATAACCTGAACGATATGAAAAAGATTATTGCCGATATCGTCCAAAATCCCGATCAGATCCGCGGCCGCCTCACCGGCGCGGCCCTCAAGGAGTTCAACGGCGCCTTTTGACCCCGGTATTTTGTTTTCCTTCTTGGTCTCCTGTCGCAGCCGTTCTTGACGGGAGGGGCAAAAAGGGATAATTTCTGGGTAAATACGGCAGGACAGGGGGGATAGCCGTTCCCGCCGTGATGGGAAAGGGGATGATTCACCGGTGACGGCTCGGAAGGAAGCAGCGGAAAGGGTGATCGTCGTCGGCTCCGGTGCGGCGGGGATGATGGCGGCGGGCCGGGCTGCCGAGGCCGGGGCCCGGGTACTCCTCTTGGAGAAAACGGAGCGTCCCGGCAACAAGATCCTCGTGAGCGGCAAGACGCGCTGCAACCTCACCAATAACCGGGAGCTTCCGGAATTCATTCCCATGTATGGAGCTGCCGGCTCATTCCTCCGTGCGGCCTTTCACCGCTTTTTCCGGGAAGACCTCCTGGCCCTGTTATGCCGCTATGGGGTAGAGACCAAGACCGAGCGGGGCGGACGGATCTTTCCCGTTTCCGATCGGGCCGCCGATGTGGTCGAGGCCTTCCGGCGTTATCTGGCGGAGTGCGGGGTGGAGCTTGTGACCCGGCAGCGGGTCCTCTCCCTGGTCCGGCGGGAGGGAAAGGTGGCCGGGGTAATGACGGCGGGAGGTCTCCTGCCCGCCGCCGCGGTAATAGTCGCTGCCGGCGGCGCCACCTGGCCGGCAACGGGGTCCACCGGCGACGGCTACGAACTGGCCCGCGGCGTCGGGCACCGGATCGAAAAGCTCCGGCCCGCCCTGGTGCCCCTCGTCGTACGGGAGACCGCCCTGGCGAAGTCCCTGCAGGGGGTCAGCCTGCGCAACATCCGGCTTACGGCCTTCCGGGGGCTTCCCCGGGATTTCGATCCGGCCTTCATTCCCGACCGGGACGTCGGCCGGGGAACAGGAGGGAGAAAGGTCCGGAGTCCTGTCATCGAGAGCCGCCAAGGGGAGATGATGATGACCCATTTCGGTATCGGTGGTCCGGTGACATTACTGATCAGCCTGGCCGTCGTTACGGCCCTGGAGGAAGGACCGGTGAGCGTCGCTCTCGATCTCAAGCCGGCCCTGGATTACCGGCAGCTCCGGGCGCGCCTCCAGAGGGATCTTGATGCCCATGGGAAGCGGCAGTGCCTGGGGATTCTCGCCGGCCTCCTGCCCCGTAAATTTGTGACGCCCCTGGCCGCCCAGGCGGGGATCCCCCCGGACAAGCCGGCCCACCAGGTTACGGCGGCGGAACGGGACCGCCTGGTGACGGTCCTTAAATCCCTGTGCTTCGAGATCACCGGCTCCCTTCCCATGTCAACGGCCATTGTCACCGCGGGAGGGATTTCCCTGCGGGAGGTGGATCCCCGGACCATGGCCTCGCTCCTGGCGCCGGGTCTGTATTTCTGCGGAGAAGTTCTGGACGTCGATGCCGACACCGGGGGCTTCAACCTCCAGGCCGCCTTTTCAACGGGCTGGGTGGCCGGGGAAGCCGCCGCCGCTTACGCCGCCCGCCGGCACGGACATGATTCGCCAAATCCTGACCTCTTTTTGTCTTGACAGCGGGGAAGGCGTTAATCTACTCATCAGGCCGGAGGTGCCTTGAAGATGATGGAGGCGGAAGAAGGATCGATGCGCCTGGGCATCGTCGCAGCCTTGGGCGCCGAGGCCCGCATCCTCTCCCCGCAGGGGGCGCCGGTGCGAACCGTGGTTCCTTTCCGTACCGACGGACTGCTGATTCTGTCGGGCATCGGTCCGCGGCGCGCCGCCACCGCCGCCCGCAAACTGATCGATCTCGGCGCCGGGGCGCTTCTGAGCTGGGGGATCGCGGCGGGACTGGCGGCGGACCTCGCTGCCGGCTGCCTTGTCGTCCCGGAGACGGTTGTCGATGACAACGGCGGAACCTTCGCAACCGACCACGCCTGGCGAAGACGGGTAACCGGACGCCTTGGCGCCTTCCTGACCGTGAGCAACGGCATGCTGGTCCAGGGACACGCCGTGCTGGTGAAACGACAGGACAAGATCGCCCTGGCGGCCGCCACCGGCGCGGTGGCCATGGACATGGAAAGCGGCGCTGTGGCGGCGGTGGCCCGCGAGGCGGGGGTCCCTTTTCTTGCCGTCCGGGCCATATCCGATCCCGTGGGGATGAGCGTTCCTCCCGGAGCCCTAACGGCCGTCGATAGATACGGGCGCGTGCGATCCCTGCGGATGTTCCTCCGTCTGGCCCGTCATCCGGGGGAAGTCATGGGTATAGTCGCTCTGGGTTGGAGCTTCCGCGCCGCCTGCCGCACGTTGCGGGTGGCGGGCGGGGACGCGAGCGTCTTTTCCCCGGCGGGCTGAGCAGCTTCCGCGTATGAGGAACGAGGAATTATGAAAACCCTGATCACGGGGGCTACGGGTTTTATCGGTGGTGCGGTGCTGCGGAAACTGGCGGCGGCGGGGCACGACGTGCGGGTCCTGGTCCGTCCGGGCGGCGATCGGCGGAACCTGTCGGGACTGGCGGTGGAAACCGCGGTCGGGGATCTGCGGGACCTCCCTTCGCTGGAGCGGGCGCTGCGGGGTTGCCGTCTCCTGTTCCATGTGGCGGCGGATTACCGCCTCTGGGTCCCCCGGCCGGCTGAGCTTTACGAGACGAATGTCGCCGGGAGCCGGAACATCGTCATGGCGGCCGCCGCGGCCGGTGTGGAGCGGATAGTTTACACCAGCAGCGTGGCCGTCCTGGGCCTGAATCCCGACGGCCGTCCCGCCGACGAGGAAACCCCTGTGGCCGCCGCGCATATGATCGGTCATTACAAACGCTCGAAATTTCTTGCCGAGGCCGAAGTCCGGAAGCTCGTCGCCGAACGGGGGGCGCCGGTGGTAATCGTCAATCCCTCCACGCCGGTAGGACCGGGGGACGTGAAGCCGACGCCCACCGGCCGGATCATCGTGGACGCCGTTTCCGGGCGGATGCCCGCCTATGTGGACACGGGGCTCAATTTCGTCCATGTGGACGACGTGGCGGCGGGACACCTTCTCGCCCTGGAACGGGGCCGGATCGGCGAGCGCTATATCCTGGGCGGCGTCAACATGACCCTGAAGGAGGCCCTGGACGAGATCGCCGCGCTGGCGGGCTGCAGACCGCCCCGGATACGTCTGCCCCACGGCCTGGTCCTGGCCCTGGCCGCGATATCCGAAGCCTTCTCCCTCGTCACCCGCACCGAACCCCGGGTCAACCTCACGGGCGTGCGGCTGGCCCGTAAGAAGATGTATTTTTCCACTGCGAAGGCCCGGCGCGAACTTGGCTATACGATCCGGCCGGTCCGGGAGGCCTTCCGCGACGCCATTGCGTGGTTCCGGGAACAGGGGCTCCTCCCGTGATTGTTCCGGGTACCGCCGAGGTATCTTTGCGGCCCGGGCCGGTATCCCGGGCGTTCTGGTCAGGGAAGGATTTCGGGTCGCACCCGGAAGGAAGGCCGGGGGGCGCTTTTTGAAGGGCCTCCGACCGGTATGACGGATTATGGACATCTCTGCCCTCCAAGCACTCCTCTTGATTCCGGTGATCGCGGGATCCGTCTATGAGGTCATCCGCCTCGTGATCGTAAAGAGATTTCTGGCCGGACGTGGCGGCCGGGACGGGGAACCGCCGGGAGGCTGGCCTCCCGTTACTATCCTCAAACCGCTCTGTGGCCTCGACAAGGGACTGGCGGAGAATATACGCAGTGCCTGCCGGCAGGATTATCCCCGGTATCAGGTGGTCCTTGCGGTCCAGGACCGGGATGATCCGGCGGTGCCGGTGATGGAGTCGATCCGGCGGGAATTCCCCGACCGGGTAGATCTGGCGCTGGAGAACGTCACCGTGGGGCTCAACGGCAAGATAAACAATCTGGCCGGGGCGCTGCGCCACGCCCGGCATGACATCCTGGTGATCAGCGACAGCGACGTCCGCCTGCCCGAAGATTATCTCCGGCGCATCGTCGCCCCCCTCGCGGGTCCGGACGGTGGGAATGTAGGCTATGTCTGCACCCTTTACCGGGCCGCCGGCGCCGGGACCTGGTATGAAAAGCTGAGTCTCCTCACCTACAACGCCGATTTCGTCCCCGACATCATTTTCGCCTATGTCACCAAGGCGGCGAAATTCTGCATCGGCGCCTCCGTGGCGCTGCGGCGCCGCGATCTTGAGGACGTGGGGGGATTTGCCTCCCTGGGGGGCTATCTCACCGAGGATTACGAAATGGGGCGGCGCCTCCTGGCCGGGGGCAGAAGGATGGTTCTGCTGCCCCGTGACGTGGAGATCAACGTGGATCTGCCGAGCCCGGCCCGGTGGTGGTCGGGCCAGGTCTGCTGGGACCTGAAGACCAGATCCGCCCAGCCCGCGGGTTTTTTTGCCACGATCCTGACCCGGGCCGTTCCCTTTGCCGCCCTCTTTGCCGCCCTGCGTCTTGCCGACGTGGTGGGACTGACGGTTCTCCTTGCCGTCATTGTGATCCGCCTGGGGTCCGCGGCCGTCCTCCTGGGGGCATTGCAGGATCGGGAGGGACGGCGCGCCCTGTGGCTCCTCCCGGTTCGCGATGTGGCGGGGATTTTTTCCTGGGCGTCGGCACTGGTCAGCAGGACCGTCGCCTGGCGCGGCGCCCGATATGTACTGGACCGGCACGGGCGGCTCGCCGGATTAAAATGATTGCGGCACCGCCCCGGAGGCGGTTAGACGGCCGCTTTTGAGGCAGGTTGATCATGAAGGCGCTTATTATCACCGCGGACGATTTCGGTTTTTCTCCGGCGGTAAACGAAGCGGTGGAGGAGGCTCATCGGCGGGGGGTCCTGGGAACGGCGAGCCTCATGGTGGGGGCGCCGGCCGCCCGGGACGCCGTGGCCCGGGCGGCCCGGCTTCCGGGTCTGAAGGTGGGTCTCCATATCGTGGTCGCGGGAGCGCCGCCCGTTCTATCCCCATCGGAAATTCCCGCTCTTATCGATTCCGGGGGGAAACTCTCCTCCCGCCTCTTCCGGGCGGGGGTGAATTTCTATTTCCGCCCGGCCGTCCGGGCGCAGCTTGCCCGGGAGATCCACGCCCAGTTCGAGCTGTTTCGGGGGTACGGCCTGGGACTCGATCACGTCAATTGCCACAAGCACCTCCACCTCCACCCCACGGTCTTTGCCCTGATCGTCGAGATCGGCGCCGCCTACGGTCTGAAGGCCGTCCGTTTGCCCTATGAGCCCATTTCCGGCGCCGCCCCGGATCTCCTCGGGAAGGGTGGCGCCGGACAACTGGCGGCCTCGCTGTTTCTCCTGCCCTGGACCGAGCTCCTGAAGAGGAAGATCCGGGCGGCGGGGCTGCAGGCCAACGACTTCATCTTCGGGATGAGGGATTCCGGCCGGATGGAGTCGGCGCGGGTCCTGCGGCTGCTGCCCCGGCTCCCCGCCGGGGTTACGGAGATGTATTTCCATCCCGCCGCCCACGGTTGTCCCGAGCTGAGCGCCGAGGCCCCCGGCGCCCGCCATGAAGGGGAGTTCGCTGCCCTGACGGATCCGGAGTTCCGCAGGGCCCTGGACGATCTGCGCATCCGGCGGATCAGCTTTTCCGATCTTCCCTTGCCCATCGGCTCATGACGGCCTGATCGAGGCCGGGGTCAGGAGTTCTCCTTCAGATTGCGGATGTTCCTCCTGCTCTGGGAGCGAAAACCGAGAAACTCCCTCCCTTCCTTCACGATCCGGCGCCGGTCGTCGCGGTTCCCCATCGCCCCGCGGAGGATCCGGAAGATGACGCGGGGCCGGTAGTAATAACGCCGGTAAAAATCCTGCACCGCGGCCACGATCTCGTCGCGGCTCAGGTCCGGATACCGGATTACCGGGAGCTGGCGGCCCAGGGCGTCGGCCATCTCCGCGGCCACGAGGTAGCCGTTGGCCACAAGGTAGTCGTAGAACCTGGTGCCGGGGAAGGGGTGGGATATGGAGACCTGGATGGTATCGGGGTCGAGTTCGATGGCGAACCGGATGGTCCTGGCGATGGTCTCCCGCGTCTCGCCCGGATGGCCGATCTGGAAGTCGCCATGGACCTGGAGGCCCAGCCGCCGGCAGTTTTTCATCAGTTCCCGGGCCTGTTCGACCGTCGCGCCTTTTCTGATGTTTTTCAGGATCACCGGGTCGCCGGATTCGAATCCCACTACCAGGAGACGGCATCCGGCGTTTTTCATTTCCTTGAGGATCTCGTAGTCCGTATTGACCCGGGCATTGCACGACCAGGTGAAATCCAGCGGTTTGAAGACCCGGCAGAATTCCATGATCCGCTGCCGGTTCCAGGTGAAGGTGTCATCGTCGAAAAAGATTTCCCGGGCCGCCGGAAAATGGTGGAAGGCCTGTTTCAATTCCGCCGCGACGTTGCCCGGGGAGCGGGTCCTGATCCGGTGCCCGCTCATCGTTTGCGGCCAGAGACAGAAGGTGCACTGGGCCGGGCAGCCCCGGGAGGTGTAGAAGGAGACATAGGGGTACTTGATGAAGGGGATGTCGTATTTCCGGAAATCGAGATCCCGTCGGTAGATGTCCACGGCAAACGGCAGGGCGTCCAGGTCCTCCAGGAACGGGCGGTCGGGATTGTGGATGATCCGGTCCCCCTGGCGGTAGCTGACCCCGGCTATTTCCGCCCGCGGCTTCCCCCGGGCGAATTCGGCCACGGCATGGTCGAACTCCTTCCGGACGACAAAGTCGACGGCGGTCCCGGCCCGGAGGCTCTGCTCCGGCAGGACCGTCACATGGGGGCCGACCATGGCGATTTGCAACGCCGGGTTGGCGGCCTTCATGAGCTCCGCCATCCGGACATCGTTGGCGAATCCCGCGGTGCTGGTAAAAATTACGACAAAGGCGAAGTCGGCGGCGATCCGCACCGTCTCCTCGGGGGAAATGCCGTGGGCCGGGGCATCGACCAGGCGGCTGTCCTCGATCAGGCCGGCCGGGTAAGCGAGCCAGGTCGGATACCAGAAGGCGGTTATCTCCCGGGTGGCCTGATACCGGGCGCCGGCGCCGCCGTCAAAACCGGCGAACGAGGGGGGATTGAGTAAGAGTGTTTTCATCCACTGTCTCCAGAAAAGTTTTGATCGGCGGTCCTTTCCGGGGATGAATCGACGTCCCTGCGCCCCATGAACTCCAGGACGGCGGGCAGAAGAATCACCGCGGCGGCCAGGACGGCCAGACTGCCGATCACCGTGAGCATACCCAGGCTGAAAATCCCCCGATGGGACGAGATCATCAGACTGCCGAAACCGAAGGTGGTGGTAAGGCCCGCCAGGACCACCCCCCAGCCCGTGGCGGCGGGGAGCACCGCCGTCTTTTCCCCGCCCTGTCTCCCCTGCCGCCACCGGTGTACGATGATGATTCCGTACTCGACCCCAGCCCCGGTGATGAGGGGCAGGAAGATGCCGTTGGCCAGGTTGAGATCGATCCCGAGGGGGTGCATGAGGCCGAAGGTCCAGACCGTGCCTGCCAGCAGGGGGGACAGGGCGAGCAGGGCGGCTTTGAACTCCCGCATCATGGCCAGCAGGAAGAGGAACATGAAGAGGATGGAGAGCAGGGCGGCTAAAATCGTACTGTCCCGAAACTCCCGGGTGAAGATGCTCAGCGTCACCGGATCCCCGGCGACCTCGGGGTCCACGGTGCGGAGTTCCCGGACGAAACGTTCCAGAAACCGGGGCTCCCAGGCGTCGCCCTCGGGGAAGATCTTGAGGAGGAATCTCCCGTCCGGGGAGACGAAGCGTTCCCGGAGGGCCGGCGGCAGCTCCGCAACGGTAAGCGGTCCCGCCTGTACGTTGACTTGCAGAAGGTTTAGCTTGTCGGCCAGATCGGCGTGGAGGTCGCCTTCGAATCTGGAAAGGTCTCGGTGGATATTCCCGGCGGGCGCCTGCTCCAACACCCGGCGAATCTCATCGATGAGACCCCTTGCCTTCGCCATCTGCCCCCGGAGTTTTTTGTCCGCTTCCTGAGTGTCGGACATCTTGAAGCGGATCCTTCCCAGGATTTCCGTGAGGGTGGCGATTTCCACTTTCCGCTCGGGAGGGGCGGCGATTTCGACCCCCTTCAGGACCGGCCGCATCTTGTCGAGGAGTCGCCGCTTCGCCTCCTGATTGCGAGGAAGGATATTATCGATGCTCTCCACCCGGGCCACCGTGGGCAGGGACTCCAGGGCGCCGCTGATGGCCCTTAGCTCCCCGAGGGAGGGGGCGAGCATTTCGCCGAAGATGCTGGACAGACCCGAGCCGGCGAGGAGCCTGTGCTCCCAGATCACCGATTCCACCCGCGGCGACTGGAGATGGAGCATGTTCAAATCGAACCGGACCGCGGCGGCCTGCCATGCGGACAGGGCCAGCGCCACGGCGCTGCCGGCGAGGATGAAGGCGGTGCGCCGTCCGGTCAACGGGAGCAGGGGCTTGGTTTGCGGGGCGCGGACGGTGCGCCAGCGCCCGCGGAACGGCTTGTCGAAGACCATGAGCAGGGTGGGCAGGACGGTGAGGGTGCCGAGGGTCATGACCAGCATGCCCAGCCCGCAGATGACGCCCAGCTCCACCAGCCCCTTGAAGCCCGTCAGGGTCAGGGGCAGAAAGGAGAGGGCCAGGCTCGCTCCCGCCAGGAGGATCCCCGGGCCGATCCGCTCCATGGTTTCCCGGAGCAGTTCCTCTTTCGAGGAGAAAAGTGCCGATTGTTCGGCCTCCTGGTAGCGGGCGAACCAGTGGGCGCCGTTGTCGATCCCGAGACCGAGGATGAGGGGTGCGAAGGTGATGGACAGGATGTTGAGATGGCCGACGACGAGGGTGGTCAGACCGAAGCACCACGTCAGGGCGATGATCAGGGTGATCATTTCGAACACCGGTCGGCGGATGCTCCGGCGGAAAATGATGAACAGGACCGTCAGGCCGGCCAGGGAAATGAGCGTGGCAAGTTCCATGTCGGTCATGGCGGCGCTCATCTGATCGGCGTTCAGGGCCTCGGGACCGGTGACCCCGGCCATGATGTCCGGGAATTCCGCCCGGACCTCCGCCACCGCCTCCCGGAGGGACGCCAGGGAGCGCTTCGTGCCGGTGAAGTCGTTCGCGAGGCGAACCGGGGTTACGAAGGCAAGGAGGCAGCGTTTGTCCGCGGTCCAGAAATAACCTTCCCGGGTGGTGTCCCCGGCGACCCGTTCGGAGAGCAGTGCCTCCCAGGGGGAGTTGAAGGGGCCCTGACCTGTTAGGGACCTTTTCATTTCCTCCAGCATCCGGATCAGGAAAGCCGGATCGAGGGGTTCGCCTTCCTCCGGATTATCCGCCAGGAATCCCGTGAACAGCTCGTCCACTACCCGGCTGGACAGCTCGTAATTGAGCTGGGCAAAGAAATTTTCCAGGGTGGGCAGGCGGGAGATCTCTCGCAGAAAGCGTTTGTTTTCCGCAAGCTTCTCGAAGAGGCGCCGCAGGTCTTTTTCCTCGAGATACAGAAGCAGCCAGGGTTTCAGCACCTCCGGATCGATGCGGTAAAAAACCTGGGCGAAGTTACGCCGGTCCGCTTCGAGACGGGGGGCCAGGCGACGAAGAAAATCCAGTGCCCGTGCCTCGGGACCCTCGATGACCACGATGAAAGAATCCAGTTGTTCGAAATCGTGAAACTGCTTGGCGATTTGGATCAGTTTCTCCCGGGGGGAGATCAGGTCGGATTGGCCGGCCTGGATGCCCAGGTTGTTCGCCGTGTAGAGCACCGCCAGAACCGACATCGCCGCGACGAACAGGAGGACCGGCCAGGGATGCTTGATCTGGAAGGCCACCAGTTTGCCCAGCGCCGATTTATGAACATTAATCGGCTTCGCTGATTTAAAGAACCTCTTGATATTCACCAGGTTTTCGTCCCCGTAACATATTCCAGTTCGGCCCGGGACAGGTTGTAGCGGTACAGGGATTCAATATATTTACCCTGGTTGCGGCCGTACATGTCGATCGCCCGGAGCATGTTGTCCGCGCTCCCGACGCCCATATCGAAGTCCGTCATGGCGGTCAGCACCCACTTCCGTGACGCCGTGGCCGATTCCCGGTAGGAATTGACGGAGACGAGGGCCTCCAGGCAATCCTGGTAAACCTTGGTCACCTGGATGGGAATGTTCATTTCCGCCACGGCCTTCGTGTTGACCAGGCGCTGGTATTCAGCTTTCGCCTTATCCACTTTGGCCCTGCTGATTCCGAAGTCGATATTCCACTTGGCGCCGGCCACCACGCCGCCGTATGAATGATTCAGCTCGTCGGGGAGGTATTGGCTGTTCAGCCGGTCGCGCCCCGGGGCGCCGGCAAAGGAGCCCACGGCGGCGGCAAAGAACGAGGGGTACAGGTCGCTTTCCGCGCCTTTGACCAGGTATTCCTTGGCGGCCAGGGCCTCGGCAAGCTGTTTGAATTCCGGGCGGTTCGCCCTGGCGGCCTGGATGAAATCGGCCAGGTCCGTCAGTTTTTCCGGAGACACCGGGAGGCTTTTGTCCGCCGCCGTGAATTCTTCGCCGGGCGCCATGCGCAACATGGCCTTCAGGGCCAGATAGGAGGTCTTCATGCCCTTTTCGGCTTCGGAACGGAAGCGTACCGCTTCGGAACGATAGGCTTCCACCTGGTAGAGATCGCTTTCCTTGACCGTAGTGGACTCCAGTTCCAGGAGCTTGCGGATCCGCTGGGCCGCCGAGGTGAAGAAATCCATCGACTCGTCGGCGTAGCTAAGCCCGGAACTCGCCAGCACCAACCCGTAGTAGAGTTGTTTGACCCGGAGGACGATCTGTCCCTTTTTGTCCGTGACGGCATGCTCCCTGGCCTTGACTCCCCTAACCGCCGCCTCTTTGCGGTTGGATATCTTGCCGAAGGTATAAAGGGGCTGGGTGGCCGTAATATCGAATTTGCCGAAGATGCCGATGCTCGAAAAACTGAGCCCCGGAGAGGGATCGGTTATCCTCCCGTTCACCACCAACGGCTCCTTGGCGTCCCGCATCGGTCCGGCCACCGCGATGGCCTCGATTTGGGGATAGTAGGCCGCCTCGGCCTGTTGGAGATCGCTGCGGGCCGTTAGGACCTCGCTTTGCACCTCCTCGATTTCCGGGTTTTGTGCTATCGTTAGGGCGACGATCTGCTCCAGGTTCATGACCTTCGGACGGATCTGTTCCCGGCACAGGGCGCCCCGGGGCAGCATCACCTCCATGCACAGGATGATCGCCGTGATGAGCAGCAGATATTTGGCATTGGTCATGACCGCCCTCCGCTTCGAAATAGATTGCATCCGACCTTTCATCCCTCCCCGGTAGGAACGGCTTTTATCCGGCTGTCCGGCATGATGGCCCAATAAACTCCCAGACCGGCCACTCCCCAGAAGATCTGCTCCAGCCGCAGGGCGATCCCATAGGTCAGGCCCAGGGCCGTGGTGAATCCCAGGACGCTGAAGACCATCACGCGGATACTCTCCTGGAGGCCGATTTCCAGGGGGATGAAAAAGACCAGGAGGTCGAGCCAGGTGGCCAGCAACCACACCGCCGCCGCCGTCGTAAAGTTGTCGTTGGTGAACAGGCTGAGGAAATACCATGTTTTTAACATGCTGACAACGAAACCGGATAGGTGCCAGCCGATGGACGCCCAGAGCCCCCGGGGATTGTCACGGTAAAACTTCCGGAGATCCTGATCGATTTCAGTTATGTACGCTGCTGCCCGCTTCAGGCTGTCGAGTCTCATGCGGGTCGCGAGCCACCGGAGCGCCGCACCGAGTTTTCCCTGGTACTGAACGATCAGAAACCCCGCCAGTCCTGCGCCCAGAAAAAGATTTCCCGCCAGGAGCGCCCAGTAACCGTATGCCGGCAGCGAGATTTGCCGGATGACGATCAACGAGCCGATGAGGGCCGTGACGAACTGGGAGAGGGCGTAGGACAACTTGTTGATTATGACTCCCGTTGCCGCACCCGGTCCCTGGTGCTCCGCGGCAAGCAGCATGCCCTTCACAACTTCGCCGCCCACCGTCGCCGTCGGGGTGAAGTAGTTAATGGCGCCGCCGGCCAGATCGATATTGTACAGGCGGAAAAAAGGCAGGGACGAGTGGGGATGGGTCAGGCACTGCCGCCAGGCGGCGGTGTGGAATATTTTAACGATCCCTTCCATGAGGATGAAGGGGACGAGTCCCCAGCCCAAAAGATAAAAATCGTGCCAGAGCGCCGCCGGACCGATTTTCCAGATCAGAAACATCAGGATGGCGATGCCGAGGATCAGGGCGGTGAGATGGAATTTCTTCATGCCGGAATTCAAGGGACGATCACTTTTCCATGGCCTGCCGCTGGAGGCGCATCTTGTCGAGGAGGACCCGGAAGGAATCCCGCTGGATGACCCGGGCGAAGGAACGCCGGTAGTTTTCCGTGATGCTGATCCCGTCGATCTTCACGTCCTGGACGAGCCATTTGCCTTCCACGGGCGCCAGGGAATATTCCACCGGGATCTCCTCGCTCATCCGGACAATCCGGGTCTTGATCTGGCTCCGGTTTGGCGCCGCCTCTTCGCTATCGTAGATGATCCGTTCCCGCTTCAGGAAATCCAGGACGAGCTTCGTGTAGGAATCCTGGAACAGGTCCTGGAAGAGGGCAAGGAAGGACGCCCGCTGGGATGCGTCGAGTCCGTCCCCGTATTTTCCCAATGCCTGTCGCGCCATGCCGTCGAAATGGAAATTCCGGGCGATGACCGCCTTTATCGCCCGCCGCCGTTCATCACGGTGCCTCCGGTCCTGAAGCCGGGGATCAGTCTGGATGGCCAGCACCTGATCGAGCATGTCCCGGACCGCATCGCCGCCCGTTGCCGCCCCTGGGTCCCGGGCGCTTCCCGGGGCCGCCGGGGTGAGGAGAGCCGCCAGGAGGAGCAGGCATACTATGGTCGAAATCCAACGCATGTTATGGTTCATATCTATTTTATTTTCGCCTTTATTTCGCTGATCTGAAGGCGTAGCCGGCGAAGCTGATCGATGTTCATAAATCAGCGAAGCTGGTTAATGTCCAAGAATCGGGACCTTCAAGGCAGTGGTGGTGCGCCGCGTGGTCCCGCTGCGTGTGTTCGGGCTGCGGGGAGGTCATGGGTAATCCAGGCAAATAATCCGGCGAGGAGAAAATCGCTGCGTTGCGTCATATTGCAGACCATGATGATGGACCGCAAAGTCCGGCGGGAGATCTTTACCTCGACGCCGCTGCGGAACCCCTTTTTCCTGTTTATGTTGCGCAGGGTGAAAACGGCCATACCGATGGCCCACAGACAGAATCTCCTGATTCCCGCTTCTTCCGGGGGGATCAGGAGGGTGTAGCTTAGGGCGTTTTGCAGGTGCCCCCTGGTGATGCCGATCATCTCGGCGATCCCCCGGGCGAAGGCCTCCCCGCCGTTGCCCGGTGTCAGCCTGTCCAGATCGCACCCCGCCCCGGCAAATACGGAACGGGGCAGCCAGCAGGTTCCCTGGCGCTGATCTTCCCAAAGATCCTTGATGATATTGGTCATCTGCAGCCCCTGTCCGAACGAGGCGGCCCGGGCCAGGAGTTCCCGGCGCCGACCGGCGATGGCGGGGGCGTGGTCGCAGAACAGTTCCGTGAGCATTTCCCCTACCACTCCCGCCACGAAATAGCAGTAGCGGTTCATGGCTTCCAGATCTTCGAGTCCCCCCGGTTTCTTGAGCCGCTGGAACTCCAGCATGCCCCGGGCCATGACGGCGCCGCATTTTCTTATCGCCTGCCGCTGCGGGGGGGTCAGGCTGAAGGTCCCCCCGATGATCACCGGGGTGTTTTTGACCAGATCCCTCTCCGCCTCCGGGACGCCGTCCGATAGTCGCTCCGTCAGGTTCGCCGCGAAGGGGGCGGCCGGGGCCTCGGCATTAAGGACTTGCACGAATTCTTTGAAGAAGCGTGCCTTGACATCCAAAGGCAGGGCCTCGTCGTCCTCGATGGTGTCGATGATCCGGCAGATCAGATAGGCATTGGTAACCACCCGGCCAAGATCGACGGGCAGTTCGGGTATCGTCAGGGCAAAAGATCTGGACACCTTCTTGAGGGCTTCAAACTCGAAGTCCACATCGGGACGGCAATTATCCGCAACATGCATGTTTCCTGATTCTCCCCGCTCCCTGGCAATCACTCCCGGTGCATCGGTTTCGTAGTGATCGGAAAAACTCATTCGCCTTCCGTTAGCTTGCATATCTTGCCGGCCAATTTCAAGCCCATTAATTATCCGGGCGGCTTAAGATAACCGGCCAGGGCCTGGACGGGGTGGGTCATCATATCCATGACCGCCGTCCCTTCAAAGCCGCTGTGAAGCATACAGTGTTCACATTGGGGATTATTGCCGGGACCGTAACGTTCCCAGGCCGTTTCTTCCATGAGGGCCCGGAAACTGGCCGCGTAGCCGTCGGCAAAGAGATAGCAAGGCCTTTGCCATCCAAAGATATTCCTCGTCACGGTGCTCCAGGGGGCGCAGTCATAGACGCGTTTTCCCGACAAAAAATCGATGAAAAAGCGGGAGTGGTTGAACCGCCACTTTCGTCTTCGGCCCAGTCTGAATACCTCCCGGAAGAGCTGCTTGCTTTCAGGACGCTTGAGAAATATCCCCTTTTGGGGCGCCCCGGGATAATCGTAACCGGGGGAGACGGTGATGCCCTCGGCCCCGAGATGCATGACAAAATCGAAGAATTCGCCGGCCTGGACGGCGCTCACACCGTTGAAGACGGTGCAGTTGATAGTAAATCGGAAGCCCCTGTTTTTCAGGAGTTGCATGGCCCGGACAGCGGTATCGAATACCCCGTCCTTGCCGACGATGCGGTCGTGCAGCTCCCGGAAACCGTCGAGATGGATGGAGAAGGTCAGATAGGGGGAAGGGCGGTAGGCCGCCAGTTTCCTTTTCAGGAGGATGCCGTTGGTGCACAGATAGACGAATCTCTTCTGCGCGGTCAGGCCGGCTACGATCTGCGGCAAATCGTCGTGGATGAGCGATTCCCCCCCGGCGATGGAGACCACCGGGGCTCCGCACTCTTCCGCGGCGGCCAGGCACTGAGCCACGGAGAGCCGTCGATCCAGCACCTCCTCGGGCCAGGATATCTTCCCGCACCCGGCGCAGGCGAGGTTGCATCTATACAGCGGCTCCAGCATCAGCACCAGGGGAAAGCGGCTCCGGCCGGCGGCCTTTTGCCGGTATATGTAACGGGAGATGCGCAATTTCTGAATCAGTGGTATTGCCATGATCAATCAATGTCCCATCGTGTCGTCCATCCGGCGCTGGTCCCCGCTACGAAGTACGGAGCGGCGATTTTTCCCGGAGCGCCGCTCCGGCGGCGAGCAGACCGGCCTCGTCGTCGATGTCGAGCCAGAACAGGCCGGTGACATCCATTGCCTCCATCCGTCCCTGACGGGCCAGTTCCCGGACACCTTCCGACAGACTTTCCCGCTCCCGGGAGACGGCGGTCTCCAGGGCGGGAAAGATCGCCTCCGTGCAGAGAAACACCCCGGTGTCGATGCCGTTGTAATGGGGGATCTCTTTCCCGATGTCCAGCACGCGCCCGTCGGCGGCCCGTACTTTTGTGGCGTCTTCCAGATCCGGCACCCCCGGGGGATGGAAGTCCACGGCAAGGCGGCAATGGCCGTCGGTGATCGGGGCTGAGAGCAGTTTTCCCAAAAGACGGGGATCGAAGAGATGATCCGCCATCATGAGGGCAAAGGATTCGGGCACGGTCCCCCGGGCCGCCAGGACCGAGATGCCGTTCGGTCGCCCCCATTCGTGATTGCGGATACAGCGAATGGAAATTCCGGTCGGCGCTTCCCGGGCGAGATATGCCTCGAGATCGTCCCCCCGGTACCCCGTGATGACGGTAAAACTGTCTATCCCCGCCCGGGCGGCACGCCCGATGACATGCATGATCAAGGGCCGGCCGTCGATTTCGATGAGCGGTTTGGGACGATGCTCCGTATCCGCATGGAACCGGCGGCCGCGGCCGGCGGCGATGATCAGGGCATGATGTATATCGGTAAATGCTCGGGGTTCAATAGTCACTGAAATTTTCCGCTCCTATCTGGAAACTGTTTCTTTCCGAAAAATTGACGATCCAGGAGGCAATGGCAGCCCGGGTAAGGGGGATGGGCAGCCGGGCCAGCATGGAACGGTAACTGTAGAATTCATTGTGCAGCTCCTCGACATGCCGCAAAAGAGCCGCGGAAGAAAAATGGGGATGCTTGATGTGGCAGGACATCCCCGGCCATCGGCCGATGCCGTCGCTGTCGATGATCCGGTTTTCCGCCTCGAGCCGGTCATAGAGGGCCGATCCCTTGTGGGGGGTCAGGATGTTCAGATAGGCCGCCGGCACCTTGTTCCTCATGAGGAAGGAAAGGGTGGCCGGGAAGATATCCTCCCGATCGGCGTCGGAACCGAAGATGAAATTCAGGGAATAGCTTATCCCCCGCTTCCGCAGGTCCCGCAGGATCTCCTCCTGGTTGACCATATTTATCTTCTTGTTCATTTCCGTCAGGGTATCGGCGCTGATGCTCTCGATCCCGATATTGACGTGGAGCAGACCGCTGCGCTGGGCCAAGTTCAGGAATTCCCCGTCGGCACAGAGACGCAGGGACCAGAGGGCCGACCACCTCAACTTCAGCGGGATGATCGCCTCCATGAGTTTCATGGCGTTTTCGACCCTGCCGGCAAAGTTGCTGTCGGCAAAAAGGATGTAGCGGGAACCGCACCTCCTGATCTCTTCCACGACCTCGGCGATGGGGCGGCACCGGTATTGGGACCCAAGATAGAGACGCTCCGAGCAGAATTCGCATTTGAACGGGCATCCCCGGGAAGACTGTACGGAAAAGGTCTTGAAATATCCGTATTTGTCCATGTTCAGCAGTTCGTAGCGGGGCCCGGGCAGCCCTTGTAGGTCGCAAAGTAGATCGGAGCGGTAGAGCTTCCGCAGGTTTCCGTTTTCCGCATCGGCGAGCATTTGCGACCATATGTTTTCCCCTTCGCCGATGCCCACGGCGTCGCAGTGTTCGGACGCCTCGTCGCTGTGGAAGGACATGTGGGGGCCACCCATGATGACGGGCAACCCCCGCCGGCGGAACCGGTCGGCGACGTCGTAGGCCCGGAGGGAATTGATCGTCCAGACCGTAATGGCCACCAGATCGGCCGGGGCGGCGAAGTCTATTCCGTCTAACTGCTCGTCCACGAGCTTCACCTCCCAGCCGGCGGGGGTGAGCGCCGCCAGATAAGGCAGGGTGAGAGGGACGACCTTGCGCTTGTCGATCTTCACCACCGTCCGTTCGGAACGGCTCCGGTAGTGGGACGGTTGGATGATGAGGAGTTTCTTTCCCATGGTCAGGGTCGTCAACCTTCGTTTTCTCAGCGGGTCCGCATTCCCGAATCGGTTCGGGATGCCGCCGGGACATGCTTTTCGGCGCCCGTCGCGATCCAGAGCGCGGCGGCGAAGATATAGCTGCCGAAGGCCGCCCCGATGAGGAACCAATGCAATATCCCCACCACGGCAAGCAGGACCATCAGGTAGGCAAAATCACGGTTGCTCATCATGGTAAGGAGCCGCCCCAGGGCGGGGGATCGGAAAGTTTCCACCTCCGGTTTGAGGAGGCGCAGATACACCACCGCGCCGCAGAGGGCGAAACCTCCCAAAAGGACGGCAAGGAGCTGAATATAGAGATGATCCCCCGTCTGCCGGTAAAACCCCGCGGCCAGACCGGAGAAGATCGCCACGTGGACGATGTTGTCGGTGACGATGTCAAGCTTGTGGCCGAACTCGCTTTCCTGGAGTTTCAGGCGCGCTATTTCTCCATCTACTCCATCGATTATGATGCAGAACAGAAACAGGAGACAGCCGGCAAGCTGGGGCCAATAGCCGCCCCGGGCAATAAAAAGGGCTCCCAGCAGGCCGATCCCCGCTCCCACCAGGGTCACCTGGTTGGGGGTCACCGGGGTCAGGGCCAGCCGGGTGCTCATCAGGAGGGAGATATGCCTGCTCACATGCCGGGACATGAATCCATCCGTGGCCTTGGTCTGGGCTCTGATGGCGTCGACCAGCTTGCTCTCCGCGTTTTTGGTGTTTCCGCCGCCTTTCAGGTGGCAGGGGAGGCCGTTGGCACCGCTGAGGGTAGAGAATTCTAAACAGGAATCACCGCTGTCGTCTCCGGATGTCCAGGCCTGTTTCATTACGGCGGCGAGGTTCCGGGAAGAGGACAGGAATATCCTTGCTCCGTTCCCGTCGGATCCAAGACGGGGTATTTGCGGTTCCTCGCCCATCTGCGCCAGTTTTTGCAGATTGGCCTTATCGACAACCAAGTCGGCCCTCATGACGAGGATCTTTACCTCTTCCGGACGCGAGAGGCTCGCCAGGATGGCGGCGGCCGCATCTTCCAGCCCCTCACGGTCTTCCACCGGATGGAACCCTTCCGGCGCGGCAAGATCGGCCAGCAGCTCTTTAAAATGATCCGTGCCGCCGGCGACATGGATTTCACCATAGCCGATTTGAGCGCATAAGAGGGCGAGCCGGCGCGCCGCCGGGATGCCGAATACCTTTTTTGTCCCTTCCGTGTCGGGGGTGAGGATTACGGAAAGTCTTCTTTCTTTTTGCTCTTTGACCTTCATTTCCTATCGGCACTCATTTTTGCAAGCCTAATCTCGCTATCATAAACCATCCCCGATGGCAAAGAAAAAGGTCCGTACCTTGTCTTTCCCCTGTCCCTTCATGGTTTCGCTTCAGCGTGCGACAGGGGGCGGCGGCAAGGTCGGCGGAAGCGGACGCTCCGGAAAACCATGCACAAGGGTATTCAGGATTGGATCTGAAGGCGATTTTTTTGAAGGGACGACAGCTTACGGTATGGCTCGCCGGTTTTTCCCTTGACACCTGACAATACCAAGATATATGAGATCAACGACAAGAAGAGGCGAGGGGGATATCGGAACGGGAATGAATAAAATCAGAATCGCGGTGATCGGAGTCGGCAACTGCGCCTCGGCGCTGATCCAGGGGATTGAATACTATAAAGACAAATCGCCCCAGGAACTGATCGGTCTCATGCATTGGCAAATCGACCAGTATCGTCCGGGGGATATCGAGGTCGTGGCCGCCTTCGATATCGACGAGCGCAAAGTAGGTCGGAACGTATCCGAAGCCATCTTCCAGTTACCCAATTGCACCACGGTTTTCACCCCCCATATCCCTGCCGCCGGCGCCATCGTCCATATGGGACGGATTCTGGACGGCATGGCCTGCCATATGAACGATTATGAGGACAAATACACCTTTGTTCCGGCCCGGAGGAAAGAGGCGACGAAAAAGGATATCGTTGCCGAACTGAAGCGGACGGGGGCGGAAATCCTCATAAATTACCTGCCGGTGGGATCGGAAAAGGCGTCCCGCTTCTATGCTGAATGTGCCCTGGCGGCAGGTGTCGCCTTCATTAATTGCATTCCCGTCTTCATCGCCAGCGATCCCCGGTGGGCCCGCCGTTTTACGGAGCGGAATCTGCCGATTATCGGCGACGACGTCAAATCTCAGATGGGCGCCACCGTGATCCACCGGGTCATGACCCATCTTTTCCAGACTCGGGGCGTCAAACTGGAGAAGACCTACCAGTTGAATACCGGCGGCAATACCGACTTCCTCAACATGCTGGACCGCAGCCGGCTGCAATCCAAAAAAGAATCCAAGACCGAAGCCGTGCAGTCTCAGACCAAAAAGCGCCTTGAGAGCGAGAACATCCATATCGGTCCCAGCGATTGGGTGCCCTGGCAGAAGGACAACAAGGTCTGCTTCCTCCGCATGGAGGGGAAGATCTTCGGCAACATCCCCATGAATCTGGAAATGCGTCTTTCCGTGGAAGATTCCCCCAATTCCGGGGGCGTCATCATCGATGCCATCCGGTGCTGCAAGCTGGCCCTCGACAGGGGTAAGGGGGGGGTGCTGTTCTCTCCTTCCGCCTATTTCATGAAACATCCTCCCCGGCAGTTTTTCGATGAAGACGCCTACCAGATGCTCGAGGACTTCATCAGGGAAAAACTTGACCATTGAAGCATTGCCGGCGAGGTGCTGAATCGTTCCCGCGCCGGCTGTCCCTTGGCGATGGTCTTCAGGGCCAGCGGATAATCCTGGATGTCTTCGACCCATGCCTCGGCGGCCTGGATCGTCACCTTGGAGATAAGAAGGGTTTTCCCGTCTCCCCTCACGGCTGCCATCGCACATCCCGATAGACGCCGTCCCAAAACAGATATTCCAGCTTTACGGCGGTTGCGTATGTCTGTTTCATTCGTTCCCGGGTCGCCGCCGACGCCCCGGCGGCATAACGATCAATCAAATCCACAAATCTCTTGGCATCGCTGTTTTCCCAAGGTTGCCCGCCATAGCCGTCGATCCATTCCTGATATTTGTTGTTGGCCTTTCCTCCTGATTTTTTCATATCTACACCGAGCCGGTAATAAATCCAATGACAGGGCAAGGTGGCGATCAAGCCGACCTCAAAGGGTTCGAGCGTCGCTGTTTTAATGAGAAAGGAATTGTAAAATTCCGTATGGGGATAGACGACGGCTTTGGAGAGAGATTCAAGGGAGATATCGAACTTTTTGAAGAATGTTTGGTGAATGTGGTTTATTTCTTCATCAATGGCTTTTATCGAATCCAGAACGAACTTCGTTCCTTCGGCATCGGGAGATTTGGCCAGGAGGATGCCGTAGGTCTTCCGGAAATTTTGCAGGAAGAAATAATCCTGGACGATGTAGCTCTTGAAGATTTTCTCATCGAGCGTGCCGTTTGACAGCTCACGGTTGAAGGGCATGTGCAGGATCTGCTGATAATCGCCGTCACACAGTTTCCAAAGCTCCTCCGAAAAACTTCCGGCCTGGAGTTTCCCGGGGAGGAGCAGCAACAGGCAGATGGATATTATGGCCATCCGCTTCCAGAGGACCTCCCGTCCGGCGACAGGCGCGACGAAAGATGAATATATCCGGCTACTGGCAGGCATTTTCATATAAATTGAGACAGAAAACATTATGAACGGAAACGCCGCCAGCCTGGATCAGATCTTGCGCAATCAACGTCATCAGGGATGACTTTCCTCTCCGGCGCGAACCCGTCAGGATAATGATTTCTCTTTGCGGCCAATAGCGATGGATTTCTTTTTGAACGTCCCTAACGGCCAATCCCTGAATGGAGACGAATCGGTCTTGTGCTCTGCGATCAATTCCTTGAGTTTCTGTTTCTCCACCAAACGACTCCCAATATATTTCATTTGAAATGAAATGTATCACACAAAACATTTCATTTTCAATGAGACATATTTCCCGCCCCTCTCTCTATACCAGTTAAGCCGCCCATCGCCGTTTCCCTCATACTGCGGAAATTGCGGGGCAACCGCACCCAGCAGGAAATTGCCCGCAACCTGAAAATATCTTTTCAGGTTTACCAGCGGCTGGAAAACCCCCGCAAGGCGAATCCCACCATCAAGACACTGGAGAAGGTCGCCTCCGCCTACGGAAAACATATTTCGCTGGGTTTTATTTGATGTCCCGGTACTATGCGCCGACCGGCTGGATGTGGTGTTATTTGGTAAATATCTATATAGAAGAATAGGACTTTTCACCTTATTTTCCTTAACAATCTTTGCACCAGACGATAAACCGTAGTTCCCGTTGACCTTGGCCAATCCGAACATGGAGGATTGTCTCGTTCTTTGGCCCTCCGCACGGCGCACTCGATCCTTTCCCAGTTGATTTTGCGGACATCCAAGTGCTTGCTGTATTCAGGCAGATATGTTTTCAACCGCTCCAAACACTCGCGTGACGATGCGATATCGTCGCCGTCTTCAAAGTGCAGCAGCAGCCAATACTCGAATTTAGGATTGCTGAGGGCAAATCCATACCGGTCATGAGTCTGCGACCAGGCATGAAGCTGGGTTAACTGCTCGTCGCTCCGCCGCACGACAGGGATTCCTCAGCGTTCCACTCAGCAGGATACGGGGGATGCCGCCCATCCGGCCCAAAAGATAGCTTTTCCGGATATCCTTGTCAAAACGGATGTCCTTATATTCGCTGAAGGAAAACAGGCGCGACACGCCGGAAGCATCCCGCTCCGCCACCCACATTTCGTCCCGACGCAACAGCCGCTGATCCATGAGCAAGACATCATGTGTTGTCAGCAGCAATTGAGTTCTGGATTCCACATCGCAGTTGGTGAGATAAACTTCCAGGAGACGGCGCGTAAGCAGGGTGTGCAGGCTTCGGTCAACTTCGTCGATAACAAAAACTTTCTTGGAAAATTGCGCTGAGAGTTCCAGAAAAGCCGGCAGAAGATCAATGATCCGTTGCGAACCGTCCGATTCCTGACGGATTTCGAACTTGGCTTCCGACCCGTCCTCTTGCGAGTGAAAAGCGACCAATTTTTTCGCAATCAAATTGCCCTGCTTGCTGGTAACGACGAAACGGTCATTCTGGGGTTCTCCCCTTAACCGCATGGCCCTGCCGTCTTTCAAATCTTCCCGGAGTTTGGTCTTTAATACCTCGGGCACCGGAATATTATCGAAAGGAATCTCCTCGGTGCCCAGACGGATGATTCCAGTGTCCAACTGCGGCAACATCTCGTTCATGGTTGCATATAGGGGGTGTTCCTCATCGAGAAACTGTTCGAACGGCTCAAAGCGGGAATCCGGGGCGACAAGTTCAAGCCTGTCTTTAAACCAATCATAGACCGGTTTAAAATTTTCGATTTTTTGCGAGACGGAGTTGGTCAGAAAAAGCTGATTATCGCGCGTCCCCTGGAAGGCAAACGCCAGAAACTGATCTTTTGCCAGCGATCCATCAAAGTTTGGATTGCCTTCCCGTCGGTCATAGAGCGTTGTTTCGCTGGATGGCGTAATCTTCACCAGCCTTTCTTCCCGAACCGCTTTTCGCGTAACCGCAAAGCTGAATTCATAAATCGTCTCATCCACGAGCAGTTCAAAGATAAAGCGTGAGGGGAGCTCAGCACTTTTGGCATCCAGTCGAAACGGCTCGATGGGAATCAGACTGTCAGGAAGGGTGCCCTTTACAATCAAGGTCTTGGCAAAATGCAATGCCTTAAAGAAATTTGTCTTTCCCGATGCGTTCCCGCCATATAACAACGCAATCGGCAGAATCCTTGTTTGGTATTTTGCCAGTTTCGGCACCCGTTCCCCGTGCTGACGCTCCCGGCTGGCGGTCATCAGAAAAGAAACCCGGTCACGAAAAGACATCCAGTTTTCTACAGAAAATGAAATAATCATGGCAGCCCCCATAATTTACGAGATATAATCTCTTAGGCGATGGCAATATGGCTGTATAGGTGAAATTATGCGAGCCTTAATGTGAAATATTCTCTTTAGACATGTTGATTTTCAGATCTTAAAGATCCTTGATGTATGAGGAGGTGCTGTGGATCTTGAATAGCGTTCTTAAGATGGATATGTAACGGTTGTTCCTTATTCAAAAGGATCACCGGTTGTTTCTCCTTTGTGCCTTTTCACGCAGGATGCGGGCATAAGCCGAACTGTCCTTAATCTCTCTTCCCTTCCACATGCCAACCAGGCCGGAGGCAAGCAATTGTTTAGCCGTAGAAGATTGGTCAGACTTGCTCTAAAACTCATTTTACCTTCCTCAAGGAAAAGTAATGAGTAATTAATGGCTTGGATTCTGTTTTTTGAAATATCTCAATTTTGGCTTCGCCTTCCCCGTTCACCTTTATGGGGGCAATCGTAATGCCCATTTGTATATCTTGTGGCACTTCTTGATGGGGAGGCGCGGGGAGATCATTTGTTATCGGTTCATTTTGCGGCGTTGTCACAACAACCTTCAGGTCCGCTATTTCGCGTTTAATATCTTTCGCTGTTAACCATAAACACAGCCTGGGGAACACAAAGGGAATGCTCGGGACAACTATCTCTTTGCTGTAAATACCCATCAGCGAAATTTTGTTGCCTATTTCCTGTCTAATATCGTCACATAAGATGGTGAAGGTTTCTTTGGCAAATTTCATAGGAATTCCTTTATCTAATAGTCACTAATGCACAATCACTTCCGTTGGCTCGTTCATCGGTTTATTCATTGTTTGCACAAGCGGCATTTCGGCATCTACGTGTGTTTCGGGATTAGGAAAAATAAAAGAACGTCCTGAAGTGCCGGCGCCTGTTGACGGTAATGAATCAGTGAAGGTAGAAGCAACCTTTTCTAATTCTTTTTTTACCTTGGCAAGAGCGTTTCTCTCGGATAAAAGATAGTTTATATAAGAATTTAACGAAATGCCGTCTTTCTTTGCTTCCTGACTCAGCGCTGCATGCAATGACTTTGGAATTCTGATCCGAAGCTGCCCGCTATGTTGAACAAAGACATCGGGATCAGGAATGGTTTCTCCGTCTTCTTCCATCACCTGAAGAAATAATTCTTTGGCAATATTCAGCTCTTTAACGGCCTCTTCCGGTGTATCTCCGAAGGCGTTTAGCCCCGCAATCTCCGGCGTGGCGGCAATAAAAACCTGATCCGCTTCACTCCATTGAATTACAATCGAATGCTTTGTCTTCATTCTGGCGCCTATCATTTATTTATATTTGTTGCCGATGCCCTCATCGATCCAGTTTATTAACCATTCAACCTGATAACTCTTGGCTTTTCCGCATTTCCCGCGTTGAATTGAATAGGTGGCGGCGGGAGGATCTCTTCGCTTATAAACAACGTGACTGCCTCTGCTGCTTCTGGCGATGAACCCAAAATGTTCAAAAAGCAGGCATAGCTCTTCAAAAGTAAGGTTCTGTGGAGAATGAGATGCTTTATGTATCAGCTTTTCTATCTGAGACATTGATCAATTCGGTACCAAATGTGGAACCACCATGTCAAGATTTATTTCTACCCGAATTATCGCCTGTCCAGTAAATCAGACGGATCTCTCTGCAAATAATAACCAATCTGCGCTTATTTGTAGTTATTTCAACCTGTTAGGCAATCACCTGTTCGACCATGGCATCGGCCAGTTGGAACCGGGTGGTTTGGGCGTCATTCAACCGGGCCTTGAGGGCATCGCAGATCTTCATCAGCCCATCGACTTTGGCGACGATACGGTGTTGTTCGCAACTCGGTGGCAATGCGATTGGCAACATATTTAGAATACCATGATTTAAATTGGTCATTGTTGCCCCAACAGATTCTCGGCCAAGATAACCTCTTACCCATGTTGTTTTAAATAGAAGCAATATATAGTGACGACAAATATCCTTATGGAATTTCAATCGAAAACTCCCTGTACCACATAGCCAACCAGCTTCCCTTTTTGTAACCAAAGCGCACCGCCCCATTTCACCTCGCCTTGCCATTACAATATCGCCATCATCAATTTTGTATGACGATAGCACTTCTGCCTTCTTATCGCTGATGGTAACAGATGTTTCTTCCACGATTTTGCCGTCAATCATGTGTGATGGGTTTATTAATGGGGTTCCACCTTCTACATAATCACCTTTATGTATCATCGTTCCGAAAGGGCCAGTTGATACTTCCTGCGATAATTCCGCGAATCGGGCAGGCTCCCAGCCCGGCGGCAACTCAAACGGCTTTTCATCATCCCTGATCTCCGGCAGCGGCACCTGCTTCTTGATCTTCCCTTCCTTAATCAGTCGCGCTTTTTCACTGGCGATTTTTTTCAGGAGGACAGCGGCGGGTTCATCGTTGGGGTCTTGGGGAACCAGTTTGCCCATGACGGCGAGCTGCAGGATCGTTTGCTTTAGTTGGTCGATACTGTATTCGGTGGTGAACAGGGTGTCGAAGTGGTGGGCGATACGTCGCCATGCCTCAGCAAATTCGTCCTGATCTGCGGCATTGGTCAGGGTGGCAAGGAGGGTTTCCACCAGGGTCTGATGGGCGGCGCTGCTGTCGGTTTGTTGTCGCTCCAGTTGATCGCATAGGGCCATCAGCTCATCGACTTTGGCGACGATGCGGTGTTGCTCAGCGAGAGGAGGCAGTACAAATACTGTTGCAATTATTTTTTCACGTGAGATATTTGGCTGTGCTCCACCAGCTCCCATTTTAATAAATCTACTCTTATACGCTTTTAATGCTGTGAGTAGAAATACATTATAAATACCGCCACATGGAGTACAGGCGCATACAGCCTGATTAGTGGTTGCTGGAACTTCTAAAATTGATGTCTTTCCTATGGTTGCACCATACATGGCTATCAATACATCTCCAATCTTATTATATCGAAGAGAAGTTTCTTTCAAAGCCAAATCTGTCACATATTCCTCTGAGGATGAAATATAATCACCGATCAGCTCTCCAGACTTAAACCAAGGGATATGGCCTCCATAATATTCACGTCTTCCTCGTAGTGGTGTTGCACCAGCTCCCCATTCACCAAGATCGTGTAATCTCACCCACTCCCACCCCTCCGGCTGGTCAAAGGGCTTTTCATCCTCACCGATCTCCGGCAGCGGCGCTTGTTTCTTGATTTTCCCTTCCTTGACCAGCCGCGCCTTTTCGGCGGCGATTTTTTTCAGGAGGACGGCGGCGGGTTCGTCGTTGGGGTCCTGGGGAACAAGTTTGCCCCGGACGGCGAGTTCAAGGATCAGCTCCCGCAGCTTCTTGATGCCGTAGAGGCTGT
>Ga0302249_1000432_pt1 | contig 38110 bp, 44 predicted proteins | sample AAG_UR_Val_MG_FD_193531 | JGI IMG/M metagenome (GOLD analysis project Ga0302249, IMG submission 193531) | Enriched activated sludge microbial communities from anaerobic digester in WTTP, New Holstein, Wisconsin, United States - AAG_UR_Val | ecosystem: Engineered > Bioreactor > Anaerobic >... | reverse complement strand
TTGTTTGCAAGAGTTTTCAAAGAAGCAAAAGTTTTTACTTTGGGTAGTGACCAAGTTAAAAAACTAAATGAATGGTATTCTAAATTGAAAAAACGACCAGAAGGAGCAATTGGTGGTGGACTGTCTTACACATTTATTCCTACTGGATTGGGGGAAATTATTAAAGTTAAATATTTTGATAAAGAGATAGATCTTTCAGATTACGAGAATTGGTAGATTGAATAAATCCTGAAACGATAGGGATTTGTTTAGTCGGAAAAATCCGGGACTTCCTCTCACCCCGGATTTTTTTTGTTTAGATATCTAAATTTTTACTTGGAACAAATACTAAATTTTAAGTTATGATGGAGATACGACACGATGGAAAAATTTGTGCAACGTATTTGTGATAAATTACATGATAATAAAATTGAGGTGATTAAGGCTTTATTTAAGAAGAAAGATAAAAAATATTATATTATGGCAGATAAAGCACTATTAGTAACGGATGAATCAAGGATTATAACAGTTTGTTTTAGTGTAGCAGCTCAACCTGAGTATGCAGCAAAAATTATAATAGTGTTAAAGACTCTTAGGTGTAATGGTTTGAATATTGGAGAAACATTTATTTATAATGATAAGGGAGAATACTTTGGTGGAGATGAAGCATATAGGTTTATAGAAAAAATTAAAAAGGATAAGATAATATCAGACTTTATGAGTGAACAATTCAAAAAGCATAAACTTTTAACTGAAGAATGCTATAATTGTTAGGAGGAATTGTGGAATTAGCGAATCAACTTTGGGTAGAGAAATATCGTCCAAGAAAGTTAGAAGATCTTGTTCTTCCAGAAAGTTATAGATTAGATTTTGTGAAATGTATTGAAAGGAAGAACATTGGAAATATCATTTTTGCTGGTCCTCCAGGTAGTGGAAAGACCACAATTGCTAGAATTTTAACATCTAAACGCGGAGTTTTAACTCATCCAGCTGATAATCTATTGGAGATGAATGGATCATCTAAAGAATCTCGTGGAATCAACTTCGTAGATAGTACAATAGAACCATTTCTTAAAATCCCACCAGCAGGAAAAGACGCTTTCAAAATTGTGTTTATTGATGAAGCTGACTTCCTTACAGATGCTAGTTTTAAATCTCTAAGGGGAATTATTGAAGCGGCACATGAACACAATAGATTCATTTTTACATGTAACTATCTTTCAAAAATTCCAGATCCTGTTCAAAGTAGATTTCAGACTTATATATTCAAGCAGATGCCAATTGATTTCGTTATTGGATATTATAAGAAGATATTAGAGTCTGAAAATATAAAGTATAATGAGGATGATATAAGATTTGTAATTGATGGTGTTTATCCTGATGTTAGAAAAGGAGTTCAAATCCTACAGCAGAACTCACACTCGGGAACCCTAAAAATAAATAGAAATTTGAGTTTAACTAATGAGAAAACAATCATTAGTTCTGTTGTTGAAATTATCAATCATATAAAAAATGATGAACTTCCAAAGGTAAATAAAAATGTAAATGATATTCTTGGTGTTGTATCTAGTGAATATGATTTGGATTTTAGAAGTATTTATTCAAATCTATTTTTCAGAAATGAAGTCCCGGTTAATGTAAAAATTATAGTAAATAAATATACTAATAGTCATGGTGACTGTCTTGTACCCTCAATGCACTTTATGGCAATGATTTTTGAAGTAATAAAAAGTCTTCAAGAATATAAGAAATTGGTGAAGTGATGGGTGTATATTTAGAATCTTCTGAAATTGATGCTGCTAATCAGTATATGGCAGCAGTACATAAAATTTTAAATAATGATCCAACTGTTAAATTTTCTGTTTGTGAAAATTGTAGAGGAACTGGTATAACAGCTAAAAAAGGTCAGCAGTGGTGGGATGGAATGTTTTGTGAAAAATGTAAAGGATATTCTATAAAAATAGAAAAGTCTGGTATGTATACATTATGTAGTAATTGTGGAGGAAAAGGTCGTGTAGGTGCAGCTCATACATTTTGCCCTAAGTGTAATGGATATGGTTATTTAGATTGGTTGGAAAATATAACGGGAATAAGGAACAAACGATAGATGATATATGATGAAAAGTTTATTCAATATTTGAAAGATAATCTTGGGGAACCAGTAAAGGTGAAAACCAAGAATATTATCTGTCCATGCCCGTGGTGTGAATATAACCAAAAGAAAGATCACTATCATTTATATATTTCAACAGAATCTCCAATCTTTCATTGCTTCCATTCTGATTGTGGTGTTAGTGGAACGATTAAAAAACTATTTAGGAAAATCGAAGGAAAAGATATTTCAGAAAAATATGTAGATCCTAATAAAGTAAAAGAATATGTCAAAGAAAAAATAAGAGTTCATGAGAATGTTATTCAAAAGAAGGAATTGGTTGTTCCTTCAATTACTAGTGGTCAATTTATACTAAAAGAGCAGTATCTAAGGGAAAGATTTAAATTTTCTAATATTGATCTATCTAAAATTAAGGGTCTTGTTCTTGATGTTAAATCATTTATAGAAGTAAATAAAATTCCTATTGATGAAAAACTGTTTAGAATGATTGATTATTTGCATAGTAATTTTGTTGGATTTCTTACAGAAAATCAATCTGTAATTATTTTCAGGAATATAGATAGAAAATCTAGTTTCAACCATTTCAAGTATCAAATTCAGGAAAGTAATTTTTTAGATTATTATAAAATTTCTGGTAACAATATTAATAGTAATACTGTTATTCTAGCAGAAGGTATATTTGATATTTTTTCAGAGAGTATATTTGATACTACAGGATTGAAAAATAATTCGAGAATGTATGCTAGTGCATTATCCACTTCATATGAATCTCTAATAAAATCAATAGTCTTTAATGAGCAAACATTCAGATTAAAGGTGAATATCTTATCTGATAGTAATATTAATTTAGATTTTTATAGAAAAATAAAACGATTTAATAAACATATTATTGATAGTCTATCTGTATATTATAACAAGAGTGGAAAAGATTTTAATGTGACGCCAATTAATCCTGAAAAATTTATCATATAGTGGGGATCTCGTATGAAGAAAGCTAAAGAGAAAATTGTAGAATTATATAATAATACAATTAAAAATGGAAATTTGTATAATGGTGATCTAGATAATATTAACTTTTTTTCTTTGATATGCAATGCAAAAGAAGACCAGTTATTTAAGATAGGTCAATGTAATGGATGTATGTTTAAATACAAATATGAAGGAAAAAATGCTGTCCTGTTTGTATTTTCAATGCCTATTAATCTTAACTCTGACAACGGAGAAAATAAACATATTTCAGAAAGAGTAATAGATGTAGTTAGAATTTTAGAAGAGTGTTTTGTAACGATTGATTATTTAAACTCTATTGAGAATAGAGAAGAAAAATTTGTTTATATCACAGCAGTGAAAAAGAATATTAAAAAGTGAAAGGAGAAGTAAATGCAACAGATGAATCTTGACTCCACAAAATTTGAATCGTTTTTAAGGTGTCTTTCTTTAATGAAAGATATTTGTAATGATGTTGATATTAGAGGTGGGAAAATCAGACAGAGAAGTAATGATCACTCTGTAATTTTTGAAATGGATTTAACTCCGCTAATCTCTGATATGAATATTCCAATTACAAAACTAAAAGAAAAGCTAGAACTGTTTAAATGTTTTATTGGTTCTGATGTTGATGTAGTAGATGATGAAACTTATTCTATTGCTGACCAGATTTCTTCAATTTCATTTAAGAGACCACTATTAACTCTTATTGATAATCAGTTTATTACAGAAGAAGAGTTTTCTAATTTATTTACGCTAGATGAAAGTGATATAATTTTAAATTATAATATTCCATCTGTTATTTCAGATAGAATGAGAATTATTACACAAGGATTCAATGTTAATAATGTTGTGGTTGTATTTACGGGAGAAACAGCATCTATTACATCTAAGACTATTTCCAAGGATCAATTTGCAAAGTTTGTAGAAGGTATCGTTGTTGAAGATGAAAAGAATTGTAGTTCAAATCTTATTGTAACACCATTCATCATTGACCATGATGGAGATATTGCATTTTCGATGTATGAGGTAAGAGAAGGACAAGCAATTAATAAATATTCTACAACTATTGGAGATGTTTCAATTAATATTTATGGTAGATCATCTCTTATTGCAGAAGAAGTAGAAAGTGAGGATGAAGAATAATGGATGATAAGATTCTAGAAGGTTATACTAAGAATGTTGATAGAGTTGGTGATTGGGATGTATTTGCTAAGCATATGCATGATTATATTGAAAAAAATACAGTTAAGAAATATGGTCAGGGATCAATGGGATTTGATCTTATGTCCATCACTGAACCAAGAGTATGTCTTTGGAATATTATCAGATATGCTCTCAGGTGTTGGTATGGAAGTGGGAAGAAAAATGATTTGGAGAAAATGTGTCATTATGCACAGATGGCATATACTCTAAGTAATGGAGATTTAACGAAAGTAGGTATTGATAAGGATGCAACTCATTGAGAATGGTTGGGTTTGGATATCATGGAAATGGAATAAAAATAATACAGTTACTGTTTATGTAGATGTAAAAGGTGGAAAGATTATTAAAGTTCCACCTATTTTAAATAAATTTCTCGGACAACCAATAAGAAATTTATACTTGTGGGTAAAAGATAAAAATCTCATCTGGATTGAGTATAAAGAGGAATTATGATGACATTCTTAGTTTGGGGAATTTTTTTCTTTACTTTGGGTCAACTCGGATTTAAGTATAATAGTTTAGAATTTTGGGTTGTTGTCTGTAGCGTAGCTGCAATAATGGTAGAGGATTCAATTAGAAGAGATAGGGAACAAAAAAAGGAGGCACCAAAGGATGCATCCTAGTTCTATATTGAGTTATTACCCTTCATATTCAATATTAGATGAGATACTGGCATATTCTAATTATGATACATTGAATATTTATATTGACTTGAAAAATAACCTACAGACATTATATATGCAACATGCAATAGTTAATATAGTTGAGTCATCACTTAAATCCAGATATATGGATACGTCAATATTCTCATCTATTATTTCTTTTTTAGCATTTCATAAGATGTATGCTATCAAAAGAAGAAATCTCAAAGTAAATTTTTTTATTTTTTTCGAAACTGGTGTTTCGTATTTCCACACAAATCTATGTAGAAAATATAAACTAAATAGAAAAATTGATGATTTGTATGGGTTAGAAAAAGAGAAAAGAGATTTATTTTTCAAGATACTACAGAACAATCTTCAGTTGGTAGAAAGTGCATGTAATAAAATTCCTGATGTAAAAGTTATACGGTTACAAAATCTTGAAGCTGATTTTGTTCCATATTATTTGGTTACAAGAAAATTAGTAGACACATCACCAAATGTAGCTCATGTTATTTATTCAAATGATCATGATATGTTACAAAGTATTGATAATAATGTTTATGTATTTCAAAAGACAATGAAAGGAACTAAACGAATAGTTAAAAAAGGTGATGTTATGAAAAGTTACTTCAAGTATGAGAGTCAATTTCCTGATATATATTTCCCATTGTCTATGGCGGTAGTGGGTGACCAAGGCGATTGTGTTGATGGAATAAAAGGGATTGGATCTAAGAGGTTAGAAGGTATATTAGAAGAACTGGTTGGAATGACGAATGGGATCAATAACTTATATGATAATGTAATGCAGAACAAACCGATTTTCATACATAATACAGATAAATCTCAGAACAAATATATAAATATGGTCCTAGAACATGAAAAAAGTGAAAATTTAATATCGAGAAATTTAAAGTTAGTAAGTTTTGAAATTTTATCTAGATTTTTAGATAATCCAACTAATACAGAAATTATAAACAAGAAGAAACACATTTCAGAAATTCTCCAAAAGACTGAAATCGCTGAATATGATGCTCTAAATAGAGCATTAGTTATGAATAGAGTTTATTTGGAAGAAGATGCTCTTATAGCACTATATTATAATTACAATGGGGGATACTCCTAATGCTCAATGACGGAAAGGTTCTAAGTTTCGTAAAACAGAACCTGGGTTTTCCATTCATGTTTATAGAGTTAACTGATGATCAAATACTTGATTATATTAAGGAATTTACGGTTAAAGAATTTTCTTATTACTTTCCTGATACAAATACTATTGGTTATAACCTGGGTGTTGAATCTAATAGAGTTCCTGGAAAAGCAAATGAGTTCTATATTGAAGATGATAGGGGACTAGAAATACTCAATATAAAGAATATATATTTTTCAACCAGTAGTTATATGATGTTTGGTCATCCACCACTTGGTCCTGTAAGTCTTGGTGAACTTGGAAACTGGGCACTTAGTGTTGAAACAGCTGGTTGGATAAAACAATTTTCTAGTTGGGATTATACTCATGAGTTTAAGCATCCAAATATCGTCAGAATATCTCCAACACCAAACAGTGAAGGATGGATTGCTATTGAGTATGAAAGGATGCAACCAGATGATTTTTCAAAAATTCCAAATGATTTACAACATCATTTTTTAGAATTATGTCTTGCTGATATAATGATTGTTGTTGGTAGAGCTAGAGCTAGATATGCTGATGGAAATATAAAAACACCTTATGGTGAAGTTCCTTTGATGGGAAATATTTTCCAAGAGGGGCAAGATAAAAAGAAAGAGGTTCTGGATAAGTTAACATCTGGAAGTTTGCCAAATGTCTCAATTGATATTGGCTAACTATTAAATGAAAGGAGTTAAAAATGGAAGTCGGGAATATTTCAATTTTTGGATCTGGATTTGTTGGTGGGGCTGTTTATCATGGTTTATCTCCGTTTTATAATATCAAGATTTATGATAAGTATAAACCAGGATATAATACTTTAGAAGAAACTGTCGATTTTTCAAGATATATTTTTGTGTGTGTTCCAACTCCTGTAAATCTTGATGATAATAGTCAAGATTTATCCTATATTAAAGATGCTATTAAATCTATACAGGATATTGCAAAAGAAGAAAAAGTTATAATTGTTAAATCAACTGTTCTTCCTGGAACTACGAGAATGTTATATAATAACATATCTCATTTGTTTGTTTTTAATCCTGAGTTTTTAACTGAAAGAAATTATATTTTTGATTTCATTAATCAGGGGCGAATTGTTCTTGGAGCAGAAACAAACACAGCTCCGGAACTAGATGAAGTTGAAAAATTATACCGGATTAAGTTTACACACACACCAGTTATGAAAACGACATTTGAAGCAGCAGAAATGATTAAATATACATGTAATTGCTATTTTTCAATGAAGATTTCATTTATGAATGAAATGTATGACATATGTGAAAAAATGGGAATCTCATTTGAAGACGTAAAGAATGGTATGCTCGGAGACCAGAGAATTGCAAACTCTCATATGCAAGTTCCTGGTTTTGATGGTTATAAAGGATTTGGTGGAAAATGCTTTCCAAAGGACTTGAAATCTTTTGTCACATGGGCAAAAGAGAATGGACATAATGTAACTATGCTTGAAGCTACTGATGAAGTAAATGAAAGAGTTAGGGAGGTGAAAGATTGGTTGGAGATTACTGGAGCTACAAACAATAAGTGTTATTAGGAGGACACATTGCAAAAGACTTTTGTAGGTCTTGACCTATCTTTAAATGGAACGGCAATTGTAATTGTTGATGATAAAGGAAAAATTTTATCTCAGAATAGATTTAAAACAAAACCAATAGATTTAATTGAGGATAGATTATTTTTTATATCTTCTCAGGTTCTATCAGTTTTAGGAACTACAAATATAGAGAGATTATATATTGAAGGATTGTCTTATGCATCGTCTGGGCAATCAACAATGGAGCTTGCTGGATTACATTATGTAGTCAGGTGTTTTATTGCTCAAAAATATGGTGTTATTTATAAACTTATAGCACCACCATCGTTAAAGAAATTTACTAGTGGTGTTGGAAATTGTAAAAAGAATTTGATGCTTTTGTATGCCTTTAAAAAGTTTGGTGAAGAATTTGATGATGATAATATTTGTGATGCTTATTGTCTGGCTAGGCTAGCAATGGATGAACACAAACGAGGATTATCTCCTGTAAATATTCCAATTGTAAAGGGGAAGAAAAAACAAAGATTTCTAAATAATGGAAATGGTCATAATCATTTTAGAAGTAAAGTTGGGGGAGAAGTTAATGGAAAATCTTGATAATTATTTAAATTATTTACACGAATCCAAATTTTCTGGTCCAGATCCAGCTGATATTTCAATATACAATATAAAAGGAAAATTTGTTTTAAGTGCCAGAACTAAGTTGGGGAAAAAATTATCCCCTTGGCATATTATATTATTTAGAAATAATCAATTCAACTTATTTAAAAATGGTCATGATATGGATCATGTATTAATAGCAACATCTGTAATATCGTCTGTTAATTACTTCCCGAGCTTGAGTAAAAAAATTCCTATTTTTACTGGGGAAGGAATATTAGAAACTAAGGCGTCATTATCTGGTGCTGAGATTTATATAACAAATATTAAGGAAATTCCATTTTTAGAAAGAAAAAATATTAAGCTAAAAATTAAGATAAAATCTCTTAGAAATTGGTTATTGGGATCAATTCTTTTTAATAAAGAAGTAACACTTACATTTATAAAAACAGAGGATAATACAAATCATGAGTAGATTTATTCTTGTTAAACACGATGCTATTAAAAAGGGAACTCATTATGATTTGAGATTTAAAATTCCTGATGATAAGAATTGGAGAAGTTTTGTATTCAATAGTTTTCCTCCTTTAGAGACAGGAAAAAAAGTATATATTCCAGAAGCGCCAATCCATAGTGAAAAAAATGCTTTGTCTCTTGAACCTATTCCTGCTGGTGAATATGGGGCAGGAAAATTTACAAAAATTGATGGTGGTGATTGTGAAGTATTAAAATATACAAATATTCATATGATTATAGATTTTAAAGGTTCAAAACTAAAAGGATTGTATCATTTTATTAATACTGCAAAGTTTGGAAGAAAAAAATCAGAAAGTAATGTTTGGCAATTTTTTAAAGGAAAACAAACTAATAAGGAGAGTTTAAATATGGATAAGATAGACAAATTAATAAATCAATATTTGAGAGAAGAAGAGGAAGAAGTAAAAACAGGTCAACCAAATGAAGAGAATGAACTTACATCTGGAGAAGAACCTGAAGATCTGGAAGCTGGAAAACTTAAAGATGATATCATAGATGAACTAACTGAAGAGTTGCTTAATAGTGACGAATTTGGTTATTTATCTGAATCTGAAAAAAACTGGATTAAAGGTGCTGTTAAACATCCTGGTGCTCTTCATAGAGCTCTTCATGTGAAGAAGGGTGAAAAAATTCCAGCTTCAAAACTAAAGGTAAAAGATAGTGATACTCCAAAGATGAAGAGGATGAAAACATTAGCAAAAACGTTGAAGAAAATGAGAAAGCAATAAGAATCTAATTGTTAATTCTGGAACAAAAATATCCTGAGAATAATATGAAAAGGAGTATAATATGTCAAAGAAAGTTACGTTATCAGAGAATGCACTGAAGGTAGCAGAATCGAGATATTTCATGGAGGGTGAAGATTGGGAGAAATGTGCATTACGAGTAGCAGATACAATTTCAGCTGCTGAAAATAAGAAAGCTGAATATAGAGATAAATTCTTTGAGATGATTTATAATATGGATTTTCTACCAGGAGGTAGAATCCTAAGAAACGCCGGTAGACCAAGAGGAACACTTTTTAATTGTTTTCATTTACCCATAGGGGACTCTATAGAAGAGATTGGACAATTTTATAAAGATGCTCTTACACTCTGGTCAGATGGCGGAGGGGTTGGGTGTAATTTTTCTCCCTTGAGACCAACTGGTGATGCTATCATGGGAAAGGGCGGAACATCATCTGGTCTAGTTAGTTTTATAAAAGCTGCAGATGATATAGCTGCCACAATTGAAAGTGGAGGATCTAGAAGAGCTGCAGCATTGGCAGCAGTTGATGTTTCACACCCAGAAATTTTGAATTTTATTGATGCTAAAACTGTGCATGGAAAAATGTCTCATTTCAATATTTCAGTAAATGTAAATGAAGACTTTTTATGTGCAGTTGAAACCAATGGTGATTGGGAACTAAAATTTAAACATAAAAGTTATGGTAAAGTAAAAGCGAGAGATATATGGGATAAGATTATTAATAATATGGTGAAGTGGGGAGAACCTGGAATTCTGAATTGGGATAATCTAACAAAAAATAACTCATATTATTATGATCCAGTAAGGGGGACTAATCCTTGTGGAGAAGCAGTATTGGCTCCGTATGATGTTTGTGATCTTGGTTCTCTTGTATTACCTAATTTTATTACTGGAAACGTTAACACAAATTGGCAGAAACTAGAAAAGACTATTAAACTAGGTGTTAGATTCCTAGATGATATCATTGATGTAAATAAATATTCCATCAATGAGATTTCTATTAAAGCTCATAACTCAAGGAGAATTGGTGTAGGTGTTATGGGTTTAGCAGAGTATCTATTTGCAAAAGAAGCACGGTATGGATCAGAAAAGGCATTACTAGAAGTTGAAAGATTAATGAGATTTATCAGGGATACCGTATATGAGGCATTGGTTGAACTTGCAGTAGAAAAAGGAGCATTTCCAAAATTCGATCCAGTATCTTATGGAAAAGCTTCTTTTATCAGAAAGCTCCCTGCTTCATTAAGAATGGATATTAAAGAAAAGGGAGTAAGGTGTGTTACAGCTATGGCATTTGCTCCAACAGGAACAACATCATTACTTCCAGAAGTATCAAGTGGAATAGAACCTCTTATTGCAAAAGCATATAGGAGACAAGATAGAGTTGGACAGCGTGTTTATATTCATCCAAAATATAAACATCTCATTACAACAGCTGGAGAAATTCCAGAATGGTTTGTTGATGCAAAAGATCTAACTCCAAAAGATCATTTTGAAACACAATGTCTAATTCAAAAGTATGTAGATGGGGCTGTTTCAAAAACCATTAATATGCCAAGAGGAACTACTGTAGAGCAATTAGATAAGTTACTCCTTGAGTATGTAAAAGATGTTAAAGGTGTAACTATTTATGTTGATGGTAGTAGAGAAGTTGAGGGACAAGTATATATGTCCATGACAGAGGAAGAAGTTATAGATTGGATTGTAAATAATCCAGATGGTATTTTATCTAATTTCTCCGAAGAAGATATTGAATGTAATTGTCAAAAACCAACAGAGGAAAAATAAATGGAACTTATGGGTGATAGGATAGAGCAACTCTTAAAAGAGTTTTCTGAACAGAGAGATGCTCTAAATAAAATGGTTACTGAACTAGAAGTAATAAAAAGTAAAGTTGATCGTCTATTTCCTGAAACTCTAGACAGTAGATATGTTAGATTTTTCAATGAAAAAGTACAGTCTGCTACAGAGTTGTTTAAAGCTGTTCTTGATATAAGAAAAGAGATCATGAAAAGTTTAAAAGATGAAATAGAAATGAGAAAGAAATTTGAACTTAAAATTGACGATGATGAAGAACTTGAAAAACTTGTTGATGTTAGATCTCTTGCACGAAAGATAGAAAAAATTAATGAAACTCGTAAATCTGAATTGGAAAAGAAAGTTGAAGAATTTTCAAGTGTTCAGGATGAAATGGAGTCTCTTAGTCTAGAAACTAATGTGAAGGGAGAAGTGATTAATGGTTAGTGAAAAGAATGAACAAATGAATGAGTTTGATACGGTTACAGATGATCTTGTTGAAGAGTCTGTTCAACCATCAACACCTGAAGTTGAAGAGATGTTAAAAAGTGTTGAAGTAAAAAAGAGAGGTCCAAAAAAGAAAGACACCCCAACTCCATCTGAGGAATCATCTTTAACTGAAAAAGAAGCTGTTGATACATTAGACTCCAAGACAAAAGATTTATTTATGGAGTTTAATTCATTTATTGAAAATAAAACAGATGTTAGACAGGACACAGGAGTTAAAGAAGTAATCCCAACTGGAATTGATGTTTTGGATGCTTTTATGGGTGGTGGTTTTGCTGTTGGAACTCTTGGTGTTGTTGTTGGTCAACCAGGTAGTGGAAAATCAATGATTGCAATTCAAGCAATTGGAGCATCACAAAGAAAATTCAAGGGATCGTGCTTAGCTGCATATCTTGATTCAGAAGAGGCAACAACTACAATAAGGATGGCTAATTTGGGTGTTAGATATCCAAAACTGAAACCCTATACTGATATGACAGTTGAAAAGGTATTCAAATTTATTGAAGGATTGTGTCTATTTAAAGAAGAAAAGGGAATAATTGATACACCTTCAATTGTAGTTTGGGATTCAATTGCAAACACATTAAGTCAAAAAGAAAGAGAAATTGAGGATGTGAATCAAGCTATTGGATATAGGGGAAGATTGCTATCAGTTTTGATTCCAAAGTATGTAGCTAAACTTTCTTTATATAATATTAGTTTGGTTGCTGTAAATCAACTAAGAGATGTTATTCAAATTGGTCCATTTGCTGCAGCTAAAGATATGAAGTTCATGACTACTGGTAAAGAAATGCCTGGTGGAAATGCATTGAAATTCAACGCTTTTCATTTAATGGAAATGAAAGTTAAAAGTGTTACTAATAAGGAAAAGGTTGGATTTGATGGTTTTGTAGCTGAAATAAAATTCGTAAAAAATAAACTATTTCCTCCAAATATAAAGTTTGATATTGTTGGTGACTTCGTTACTGGATTTAATAACTTCTGGACAAACTATATGTTTTTGACTGAATGTGGAAGAATACAAACTGGAGCTTGGAATACTATAGTTTCTTATCCATCAAAGAAGTTTAGAACAGCTCAGGCTTTAGAAATGTATGCATCAGATCAAGCTTTTAGAGAAGCATTTGATAATAATGTAAAAGAAGCTATTCAACGGGAAATAGTTGATAAGTATAATCCAAAAATCGACTAGATTGGAACTTGACTCAGAACAAATAATAAATTTAAATGAAGTATGAAGTTGAACTTATCAAGAAGGAGTGTTGATTATGGCTCAGGGAATTAAAGAACTACTCAAAGGTTACATCGAGCAAACTGTTAAGTTATTTGTTGATAATCCTAATGAAATTTTAGTTGATGTAGACATTTCTACAAAGAATGTTATTGTTCAAGTTAAAACTAGTAAGGGGGATGTCGGAAAAGTAATTGGTAAAAAGGGTAGAAATATCGACGCACTCAAAGTAATAGCATTAGCAATAAAAAATACACAATTTCCAGATGATAACAGAAGAGTATCACTGGAAATTTTGGAAGATGAAGGATCGTCATTTAATAGGAAAAATAAGACGGGAGGATAAATTAAAATGAAGTTAAGTAAAGAGTCAAAAATTAGAATTCTAGAAAACTTTTACGCACTTGATTATGTTTTCTTTGGGAAACCTGTTCTTGAATCTACAGTTTGTTGCCCATTTTTCATTCAAGAGTATCTGTCTGTGAAAGGTGCAATTCTGTCTGTAATGGTTGAAATGTTTAGACTTATTGAACATACTCCCTCTGTTATCAACGAAAAAGTTAATACAAAGGTTCTCAAAAAGATGGCACTCGAAAGCGCCAAATCTGCTAGAGAAAATTGTAAGAAACTAGTTGTTACAGAAAAGGGTAAAGAAGATGTTAAGAATATGGTAAAAGAAGCTCTTAACGAAGCGCAAGATTCCAAGATTGATGATATTGTTCAGAAGAAGATTAGAGAGAAAGCTTTTTCTCTTGCTGTAGACAATCTTCTTATCGCAAGAACAGTTACAGAGGGAAAGAAATATACAAAGATGAATGAGTGGGAAGGTAAAATTCTAGAAGATGCTTACAAAATTCTCAGAGACCAGCTAGTTGAGTGTGCTCTAAATATTGTAGAGAACTAAATTGAATGAGTATTCAAAACTTTTACAATACTTAGAAGATTATAACATTGGGGCTAGTTCGAAAAAATTTGAGAACTTAGATATCCCAGTTGAAGTAAAAAAAGAAAAACAAGAGGAATATCAGGAGATTATCCCTGATATTCCTCAAAAACAAACAGAAGAGAAGGAATACTCTTCTAAAGCATTTGACTCATCAAAATATAATACATTGATGAGAATGAAGTTAGTTGACGATTATAAAAATGTTCAGAGTTATGAAAGACCTTATATAGCAGTTTCTGAATTATATTCTTGCTTGAGAAAGAGTTATTACTATAGATTGAAATACCCTGTTGATCCAAAGAAATTATTTAAATATCCAAAAATATATTTGATGCAAAAAGTTGGTGAAGCAATACATGAAGTATTACAAGAGATATATGATTTTACAGAAGTAAATAAACCTGTTGTTAGTGAAAAATATAAAGTTAAGGGTAAAATAGATGCTTTTAAGGATGGATATGTATACGAGATAAAAACATTAGATGAAGATAAATTTTTAGGAACTTACTCTATAGAACACTATTATCAAGGGTTACTCTATGCTTATATTCTAAATACAGAGTATAATTACAATGTTAATTCTGTTGTTATAATTTATGTTTTTAGAGACAACCTGAAAAGAGACCCTGTTGCATTTGATTTAGATCTCGATACCAATCTAGCAAAATCCCTCCTTGAAAGATCTCTTTTACTCTTAACTAGTATTCAAAGAAAAGAAGTAATTGATCCAATTGGTTCAAATAAAGATCAATGTCACTATTGTGAATTTAAGTCATTTTGTGAAAAAGATTCAAGTGGTGTTCAAAAACCATATAAAACAAAAGAGCAAAAACAAGAGAAGAAACAAAAAGAGAAGAAACCAGATACTAAGAAAAAAGAGACTGCGTTTCTACTTGGTTAAAATGGAGGAATCGAAATGATTTATATATACCCAATGTTAGCATCTGATAACATTTCACCAAATGTGATTCCTGGTGTTTGTAAAGTTCTAGAAAAATTTATTTTACTATATAGACTTGATGATATCCTAAGAGATGCCAATAGACATGTCGGTTGGAGAAATCTTGGTTCTCTTGTTCAGGCAGGGCAAAGTATTGTCTTCTCTAAAACAAATGAATCTGAAGATTTATCTGAGGGTCCAAAAAATACATATCCTCCACCAGAGCAAAATAAACAAACTGGGGGTGGGGGTGGATATCGACAAAAAGAAGATCCAAATGAAACAGCAATGAGAGATGTTGCTGTAACTGCAGCAGGTGAGTATATCAAAAATCAAATAAGACATCAACCAACTGATGTATATATGCCACAAGATAATTCTCTTTCTGTTGAACCAACATGGGTAAAAATTGATGGTGGAAGAACAGGACTACATCTACTTGGTGTTAAAGTCATATCATTCCCATTCAAAACAACTGGTTCTCTATCACCAACACTTGTATTTTCAAATGACCAGGCAATTCATGGTTTTGAACAGAAGATATTTAAATACTCACGAAAAGCAACAAGAGCTTTCTTTTCTCTTTGTAGAGGATTGAAAGTTCCTTTTATAAAGAATAGAGCACTAACCGGAGATATTGAAAAGGATGTTCTTTGGGCATCAACTGAACATGGAAGAAATATTTTTACTATGTTTAGTAACATGGATATTCAAGATAATGAGTTGTTTAGATCAGCAGGTGGAGTCAAGAAAATGTTTGGTATGGGATGGACATCATTTATTGTTGCTGATGATGTAAATAAAAGAGTAACATTCTGTATGGATGAGTTTAAAGGATTATGTTCAGTTGTTCTATATCCATATATGTTTGCTGGTCTTGGTCAATCAAGAGTCTATGATAGTCTTGAAGATGTCAGACGTTCAGCTAGTCCATTCTTCAAATTTAGTAAATCATCAACTAAGATGTTTGGTGAATCATTAGCTTCACAAAAAGCTGGTGAATATCTAGATGTACTATATCAATCACAGTTTGAGGATAAATAAATGCAAGCTCAGCAAGAAGTTGAAATTAAAAGTAACATAGAAAAGTTAGAACTATATAGTGATCAATATCCATTTAGCCTTCCATTGAGAATAAAAAATTTTGAGAATGAAGCAGATTATAATAAGTTTATAAAAAATTGTGAAAAACTTATTCGTGGTAGTGTGGAGTATAAGCAATGGAGAAATTATATAACAGATGTTCTCCAGGTAAATTCATGTTTTGTAACTAATGAAAGAATGGATGAATGTACACTTGAAATTCACCATCATATTCCATCGCTATTTACTTTACTAAAAGCACTAGTAAATAAAAATATGGATAAGGATGAAGCATTTTCGACCTTTGATGTTTGTATGGAAGCAATTGAAATTCATTTTGCCAATAAGGTTGGATATATTGCAGTCATTTCAAGTATTCATGAGAAGATTCATAATAATTGTTTAGATGTTCCCAAGAACATGGTTCAGGGAAACTATATGTGGTTTATTGAGAATTTTTCAAAGTATCTGGATGATGATGATCTAGATGTAATAAATAAAAGATTATCAATTAGTGATAGTAACTTTACTTGGACTAAAAATAATTATCCTGGAATGAAGGAGATTAAAGCATAATGAAGATGGTTGAGAATTATTTAAATTATCTTCATACTGAACAAGTTGCAGCGGCAGCATTTGATTTCTCTAGACCATACGATCAATTGAGAAGAGATTATCAATCATGTACTAGATCATGCATGAGATTTAAAGGTGAGCGAAGAGAGAAAAATGAATGTATTGTAAAATGTAAACTTCTTATAAATAAAAAAGAACTAAGATTAGCTATGTATGAGTTACGAAGATGTGGATTATATAAAAATTTGAAATGTCAAGATGCAGCAAAGAAAAAGATTCTTAAAGTTCAAAAAAGAATTAGAAATAATATGATCCTATTACAAAAATATAATATTAATAGGAATAAATAAGGAAGTCAATAATGATTACAGTAGATCAAGAAAGTAAACTCAGATCTAGACTGGCAATTGACTTAGATAATTTCGCTGATAGATATAAAACAACAAATAGTATTTATTCATTTACATCACCAAGTCTTTCTATAATTGATAAGCATTTATTTTATTTATTAAGAAATTCAAAGCAGATTCCATTTGACCAAAAATATAAATGGAGACCTGATTTTTTGTCTTATGATCAATATGGTACGGTTGCTTTAAAAGAATTACTTATGTATGTAAATAGTGTCCAATGTATTGAAGAATTTGATTTATCTAATGTTGTAATTCCAGATTTTTCAGCTATTGTTGATATATGCAGAGATAAGTATTCTAAAAAAGATTCGTCAGCTTTAGAAAGTGTGGGGTGGTAAATGGTAGTTAAAGATAAATTCGTTTTATTAAAAAATGTTCCAAATATTTTACATTTATCTCCAAATACTATCAAAGCTCATTCTGTTTCTTCTGGACAAAGAAAAATATTTGTTGTTCTTGAAATGTTACAGGATAGAATAAATCATTATACAAAAGATAGAGTTTTTAATCTAATATCTAATCAGAAAAAAAGAGAGAAGACTTTGGCAATTGTAAAGATGCCTAGTTATATTCTGCCTGTTTCATATAATGTTACTACTAAACAAATTGTTGTAAATATTACTCCATTCGATACAGATGATATTTATCCAACAAAACCAGATCCAATTAATGTATATTCTAGTATAGTTTATGGAATATGTATGATGGATATAGTTTCAAATAAGGTTACAATTCCAATATCTTATTTTGGTTCTATATCGAGTTATTTGCTTAGTATGTTTATAAGAATATTTGGAAAAGAATATGGGTTGCTTGGGATGTATGCAACCGAAATAAATAAACTGAAATTTCTTATTTGTTGTTATGTATTAGCATCATTTTTTGGATCAGAAACAGATAAAGCAATGTTTACAAAAGCATCTGTTGCATCATCATTTGACTATAGGGAACTTGGTGATAAATTAGATAAATATGATTTTACTGATATACAAGACTTTATAAAATCATTATCTGATTTAAAAGTAATGCCTGGAATAAATAGATTCCATTTTACAGAGAGATTGTATAGATTTTTGGGTGTTGGATTTTTACCAGCACTAGAAGATTTATCAAGATTTGTTTCTATATTAACTGTCTCAGCTATTACTGGATCTAATATTGTTCCAACATTTATATACTCATATAATGAGGGTGAGTTTAATAAGATTATAGATATTTCCAAAGGGATTTTTAAACAATAGAGGAAGTTTTCATGCCTGATGATAAACTATTCGGTATGTATCGAGCAAAGGTTGTGGAAAATAAAGACCCACAACAATTCGGTCGAGTTCAAGTTTGGATTCCTGATATAATGTCTGAATTACCACAAGATAAGGGTTTGTGGGCACGTCCTGCTAATAATCCTGCTGGTGGGAGAAATAGTGAAGGGCAAGGTGGTGGAGATAACAATTATGCAGGCTCTAGTTTTATTCCAAAGAAAGGATCATATGTCTGGGTATTCTTTGAAGGGGGAAATGAAAATAGACCATACTATTTAGCTGCATGTGACCTTGAAGGGGCAAAAGTCCTTCCAGAATGTCAATTGGGTTCTACACCAGAAGACAAATGGGTAATATTCAAATCCCACAATGGAAGATGTATAGTTGTATCAGATGATCCAGATGATGAACGAGTCGAAATAACTGGAAAGAAAAGGCAGATATCCAGTCCTCCAAGTGGAGATACAGGATCTGTTTATACAATTGATGGAAATCAAACAACCATTCTTCTAGATGAAAGAGATGGTCAAGAACAGCTTTTGATTAGAACACACCAAGGAGATTTTATTAAAATAGATATTACAAATAGAAAACTTGAAGTTTCTTTTGAAAGTGATATTATTATCAAAACTGTTGGAGATTTTCATCTACATTCTAGTGGTCAAATAAATATTAAAGGTGATCTTGGTGTTCATATTATTGGATTAGACGGTATAGTAAATTTTAATAAAAGCACATATCAGACAGCTGGAAAATTGAGTCTAGTTTCTACAGGATCAGGAATAAGTGCAGATTCGTATGGAGGAAAGATACTTCTAAATAATGCCGATGCTCAACCAGAAACAGCAACTCCACCAGACGATCCTTCTAGTGGAACAAGATAGGAGAATTTGTTATGGCAACACCTCCAACCCCATTTGGTATAATGGTTCATGAAACCGTATGTCTAAAAATAGATTCAAGTATACAATCTTTATTTGCAGCAATTGACTCAGCAAGTGCTGCTATCAAAGAAGCATTAAATGCGGCTAAATCATATATAAGAAGTATTATAGATCAGATCAGTCCTGTTGATACAATAACAGATGCCCTCCGAGATTTTAATAATCAAGTTAATGAGTTAATACCAGATCCTACGGACTATAATTATTTGAATAGAATTATTCAAGCGTGTAGTTTCTTGAATACTAGTGACATGTTTGGAAAACCTGCATCAATGTTAAAAGATGCTATTGATGGAATTCTTGGAGCTGGCGGTTTCATAGATGGAATGCTTGATGATATAGCGAATTCTCTACCAGAATTTAATGTAGCCATAGACCTATCAGCAATAACAGATTTAATGAATCAGCTTGGAGTAATATCTGCAATTGATGAAATAAAAAAAATGATTCAGTGTTTAAGTGCAGTTTGTGGAATGCCTGTTACATCTTATATAAATAGACTTCAAGATATATACAGAGATTTTTATATTACTGATACTGGAGAATTAGATGTAGTAAGAATAATAGATGACGCTGGTGTTCCATTTGGAAAGAGAGGACCATTGATTGAAGCTGTAAGAGGAGTAAAGGCAAAGAAAAGTCAGTTTGGTGGTATTTTAGATTCTGCTGTAGATCAATTTAGAGCTTTAGGAAGGTAACCCACCAGTTCGTTTCCAATATATACAACCCACTACTATATATATAATGTATAAAAAGTAGTGGAGGTTCAGTATGAATTTTGTTCTAGATCAAAAAAGTTGTATTATTAACTTCGACGAAAAGCATTCAGTAACTCTAGAACTAATCCCCTCTTCTGTGACTAATAAATTTGAAATTATAACTAGTTTTATTGAAAGATTGTCAGCTCATTTCGGTCAGGAATTTGATAAGTGGTTTAAGAAATTTATAACTGAGTATAATAAAAAAGTTGAAGGTAGATATGATATTGTTATTAAGAATATTCCAAAAATTAGATATTATGTAGATAAATATATTGAAGATAATAAAATAGATTTCACTCAATTTGTAGATGAAAGTAAAGCTAAGAAAACGAGTATTTTATTCTCAGCAGATGAAGTAGAGAAAATAGCAAAGATTTCAAACTACATGAAAATCTATGCAATTATATCTAATAGTAAAAATTTGAAATTAGACCAGAGACTACACAGAAAAGCATATAATGAAATTATTTCTTCTGTTTCAAATTCAGATATAGTATTCAAAATTTTCAATGTAATTAAAACTAAGACATTTAGATATAATCTTACTGATAAGTATATGTGGGATTATATTAGAATGATTCAATGTAAAACAATTGATGTTCATGTTATTGAAATATTCAATTTTATTATGAATAGTATTTTAGTTTTGTGTGAAGAAAATAAAAACCCAATAACTTATTTTGTTAGTGTTGTTGAAGAGTCTATTAAATGGTTCTTGAGATCTGTATATAAAGGATCAATTATTTATGATGATACTGTTTCAACTGAAGATCTTCATGGACCAAATATTGATAATTTAAAAACATATTCGTATAATGATACACTTGGAAGACTCAAAGATGTAGCTTTGGGTCAGATGCATAGTCATATTGAAAAACCATTAATTTTATTGTTTGAAAAAGAAGCCGAACACGGAAAATCTTTAATTGAACTCCATGAAAGATTATCTTCTGTAAATAGTGTTTCTCCATTATGCGAATGTTTAGTTTATCCAATTTTATCAATTGTTACTGGTGTTCCTTATAATCATTTTAAAACTATTTCTCCTGAGCATTCAGTTCTTTTATCATTCTATGTTCAAGGATTGATGAAAAAAGTGTTTAAAAATGATTATAAAAATATAATATCTCTCTTAAATTATTGTACTGATAGTCAGCCAGCATTAGTAACTACATATAAAATGAAAGCTATTCATGATTATTTGAATATAACTAATGATTTAAAGAATTTTTATGGATTCAATACTAAAATTATTCCCCATAAAATTATAAGTTATTTTATAGGTAGAATTTCTAGAGTAAAATTCACTGATATATTTACAGGTAGAGAACTATCTGGAATTCCACTTAGTAAGATTGAACAAGAAATGATCCAATTCTATACTGCTCTATTTGCTGGAAAGTTCAATTCAGAATTTGAAAAAATGAGAAAAATTATGAATATTGATTTTTAATTGAGTCTTTTTGACTATTCTTAGAACAAAATATAAATAATATGAATCCTTCGGAGGATTTTAAAAATGAATAAAGACACTAAAATTTTAGAAGAATTATTGGTTGAGATGGAATCTTATCTTGATTCAAATAATATGAATGATGATATGAAACTGGCATATCAACAGAAGTTAAAAGAGAGATTATTTATTGATAAACCAGAATGTTTTGTTATGATTAAGGGAAAAGGAAGAGATATATCCACAATTCTCCCTGTTTGTAATAGAGCAGGCATTCAAGATCCAAGAGTTATTCAATTTTCAATTGGATTAGCAAAAAAGATGCAAGTTAGTGATAAAGTTGGATTAGTAGATCCAGCTAGTTTAAGAGAAGCAGTGGAAAAACTAGAAAGTATGAATAAAGAATATGTAGTTGAAGAAAAGAAACAAAAAGCTATTGAAAAGATTAAGAATTATCTGAAAACTACTAGAGGGAAGTAAGAATGCTGAAATTTCTTGATATAGAGAAATTTTGTAAAAAACTCTCTCCCGTTACAGTAGCAGACTATTATGCTAGGACGGGAGAGTTTCATAGGGAAGGATTGTTTTCTGAACAAATCTTTGGTCCTGTTGGATCATTAGATAGAAAGAAAACATATTCTTATATAAATCTCAATTGTAAAGTTGTCCATCCTACGGCATTGAAATTACTCGTACAACTAGATAGAAAAGTTGAAAAATTCCTTTCTACAGAAGAATCATTTGTAGTTACAAAGACTGGATTATTAGAAGTTTCAGAAGATGGAGTAACTGGAATCAACAACTTTATTAAATTGTTTCCAAAGATAAAATTTAGAGGGGAAACAAAGGATAGAGAGAGATTTATTATACTTTTAAATAATGCTTATAAAGAAGGAACATTATTTATAAATAAAATTCCTGTTATACCTCCAGACTTTAGACCAATCTTTAAAGATGAATCTGGTAATCCTGTTATTGATAGTCATAATGATTATTATGTATCTGTTTTACGAAGATCATTTACAATGAGAAGTGCTGGTAGTGGTCCAATTTATGATCTCCTAAACAATGGAATGCAGAAAGCTGTATCAGATTTAGACGAGTTTATAAGAACTAAAATTGGAAAAAAATCTGGTATTATAAGAAGTCAAGTTCTAGGAAAGAGGGTTGAATTTTCCGGTCGAGCTGTTATTACAGCAGGACCACAATTGAAAGTAAATGAAATTGGTCTTCCAATAAAGTTAGCAGTTAGTTTGTTTGAACCTTTTATTATTCATATTTTATTATATGCTGGAAGACCAAAAGATGAATTAGAAAAGGAAGTTAAAGAATTTGTTGGAATTGATTTATCAGTTGATGCAGTAAAGAAAGTTATAAAGTCAATAAAAACAGGAGACGTAATTCCAAAGAGATTACATGAACTATTTTGGGAAGCAACAGAATTAGCAATAAAGGATAGGATAGTTTTAGCAAAGAGAGATCCTGTATTACATGCAGAATCTATTAGAGCATATATGCCAGTTCTAGTAGAAGGAAATACAATTCAACTATGTACTATGCAGGTTGGTGGTCATGGTGCCGACTTTGATGGTGATACAATGGCATTGTATCATCCAATGACGGATGAAGCTCAAGATGAAGCAAAAAAGAAAATGCTTAGATTGGTTTCTGGAGATTCATCAAAGGCATTAACATTTTCTCTTAGTAAAGAAATGTTTGCTGGTCTTTATCTTATGACCAAAGATGTAACACCAAAAAATTCACCTCTCGCTATAACAGAAGAGGATATACAAAATGCTGTTAATCCTTATATAGCAGTAAGATTTAAAGGCAAAAATACTACAATGGGTAAGGCAATATTCAATTATTGTCTTCCAAAAGATTATCCATTTATAGATAAGCAAGTAGTATCAAAAGATGTAAATACAATAGTATTAGACATTGTAGAAAAGTATGGAGACGAAGCAGCAATTGAGGCATCCTCAAGATTAGAAAAATTTGGTTTCAAATTTGCTACTTTAACAGCACCATCATTCTCATTTGACCAGATAAAAATACCACCTGAAATTTATAAACTTAAACAAAAATTAGATAAAGCCTCCACAGTAGAGGCAATTGAAATTGTTGCACAAATGAGAAAGATAATGATTAAATCAATGGAAGATACTGGCCTATATGATCTAGTTGAATCCGGATCTGGAAAAGGTTGGGATCAACCAATGCAGATTCTTGCTGCTAAAGGTATTATCGCAGACGCAAAGGGAAATATTCTTCCAGCAATTAAAGGATCATTCCTTGATGGATTAACACCACAAGAATATTTTGCAGCATCTGCTGGAGCTAGAAAAGGTATCATTGATAGAGTTATGAACACAGCAGACACAGGATATATGTCAAGACAATTTGTGTTTCTATTGAACTCTGTTGAAGCAAGTCCAAATTTAAACGATTGTGGAACACAAAGGACAGTCCAATTAAAATTAGATAATGATCTAATGGGGAGATTAACAGGAAGATTTATAGTAAAGGGAAATACAGTTCAGGAATTTAAAAAGGATAAATTTTCTATTGGTGATACAATAAATTTAAGAACTCCAATTTATTGTAAAAGCAAGAAAATTTGTCACACCTGCTATGGAAAACTATTAGCAAGACACAGGACTCCATATGTAGGTGTTTTAGCAGCACAGATTATTGGAGAACGTGGAACACAGTTAATCATGAGAACCTTCCATACAGGTGGTGCAATTAAAGTTTCAGTAAGAGATATATTACAAGATATAGTAGAAAATGATCCTCTTGTTACTAGAGATAAAATAAAGGGTCATATTAAACAGGATAAAAACACTTTATATTGTTTGAAGGATTGTAAGGTTACTATAGATTTATCTGACTATATTATTGGTGATAATATTCTTATCAACGAAGATGAAAATAAAATAGAGGTTCGTGGATTAATGTGTCAAGTTGAATTTGACGACATAATTTTTAATATCATTTTAGATTATGGAGTTGAAATTCAATATAGTGAGATGGAATATATTAAAAAAGAAAAAATAACTATTTCATATAAAGAATCAGATCCTATTCTTGAAGTTTCCCTTGAAAGACAAGAACTAAAAGAGCAAGTTCTTTATGTTCAGAGATTGCTAGCAGGAAGAGAAATATTTAAAGATGTAGATCATCTTCTGATGAAACTATTTAAGATTTATGGTCCACTATCTAGCATGGATCTTGTCCATTTAGAGATTTTATTGAGTCAATGTTTGAGAGATAGATCAAATCCAGCATATTCAGCTAGATTAGGAAAGACTTGGGATCCTGTAATGGTAAATATCAAAAAGAATATTTTTAATACATCCTTCATTCAAGGATTGGCATTCGAGAATGTTGGTTTGGCAATTAAAACAGGTATGATTTCAGAAGAAGTTCCAGATCAATCAATCATTGAAAAAATACTAACTGGGGAAATAGTTCCTAAGAAAGAAAGGGAGGATTATTATAGATAATGATTAAATATTCCTCATTCAAATTATATAATCATGTTGTAGATGGTTTGAGGTTTCCTCCCGAAGCAGATACAAAGTATATGATTACATATTTTTCGGAAAACTCAACTTTCTTAGAAGATTTCCATAGATTAAATATCAGGTTAATTGACATCCGAACTGTTGTTATTCCTTATACAAAATATCCACTTACTAAATTAACAGTTCCTCTAAGAAAAGAGTATAGAAAGTTAGGGATGTTTTCATTTCAAAGCAATCAACCCGTTCCGGACAGAAGTATTTATTATGACTTATCTAATTATTTTACAGCAATAGATGACTTATGGAAACCAACCAATTATAGAATGAGAGTTGGTGGAATAATAAAAAGAGCAACAGATGCATCCACATTTGGTTTTGAAGACTATCATAAAATTCTTTTCTACTCGATAGATCTCACAAAAGAATTTGATAAGAATTATATAAATAGAAAATTTTATCCAATTCTGATGGGATTGAAAGAAGGAGATTTCCCATTTGATGATCTTGTTCTAGTGACTATTGGTTCGTCTGGGGCAAGATATAGATTATTAGTAAAAAATAGGCAGTTCGTGTTTGCTAGAACATGGAATTATGTAAAATCTATTAAGATGCAATCTATTGAAGGAACTGAAGAAGAAATCGAAGATGTTGAAGACCCTTCAAATGAAGTTATGAATAAAGTGTCTGGAGTTCTTCCTCCAGAAAATACTGAGAAGGTTAAAAATGCAGTTTCATCATATCTAAAAAGAAATCCAGATGAAGTTGAAAAAATAGCAAACAAACAAATTGATAATTCAGATGCTGAAAAGATTGCAGCAAAGGCTATTCTATCTAAGGCAACAGGCAATCTAGTAAAATCTAAAGTTGCTGTCGATAGAATTCCGAAAGATAAAACAGCAACTGCTCTTAAAGCAGTAGATAAGAACTTTACAGATCAAATATTAGATAAACAAAAGGCTACAAATACATCAGCAAATACAATAGTAAAATCATCTAATATTCCAGCTGCTGTAGATCAGAAGAATCCTACACATTTATTCCAAAAAAGACAAATAGATTTTCAGAAAAATCTACAGAAAGACTTAGTAAATTCATTCTCTGTTTTGGAGAGAAAAGAGGTTCCTCTTAGAATAGAAAAAATTGAAATTGTTGATAAACCGCAAAGAAGGGGAGAAATTGATAAATCTGATATAAGCACAGTAAACGTAGTTCTTAGGGACCAGTGGAAGAAGGCACATAGAATACATCTGGATCTTCCAAAGATTGATCCAAATTCCGGGACCTTCAGAGTAAATGGGAAAACAAAATGTCTAATCAATCAGATTGTTCTGTGCCCAATTACATTCCCTAAGAAATATGAATCTAAGTTTGAAAGTTCATATGCAATCTTTAGAATCTATAGTAAAAGGACCGCTAGACACAATTATTTAGAAGCCTACATAGCTTCTCATAAGATCCCTCTCCTAATCCTACTGGCATATAGTTTTGGGTTCAGGGAGACCCTAAACAGGTTTGGGATAGGATATCAATTGACATCTAACCGCCCAAACAAGGATGAATACTTCTATAAATTTGAATCTGGAAACTACATTGTATTTGAAAAGGTCGATTCTGAAGTTAAGATGGAACTAGTTAAGTCATTTTTAGTCGCAAATGTGTCTAAATATAAAGTTGATAAGGAATTTGGAACTAAAGAATACTTTAATGATTTGATTATTGCGATGACAGGAAAGAGAAATTCTACTTACTTGATTAATCAAAACCTTGAAAATATAGTAGATCCTGTTGTAAGGCAGGTTTTGATAACACAGCATCTTCCATCGGATTTAGAAACAATTATGATTTATATGGCAAATAAGGTAGTTACTGGATTTGTTCAAGAACGAAATGATGTATCAAATCAAAGAATTAGAGGATCTGAAGTTTTAGTTCATTTAACTCAAAAACAGATTCTTGCTGCCTATACTGTTTATAAAGAACAGGTATTAGCAGGAAATAAGGATGCAAAGTTTGCAATTCCACAACAAAAAGTAATTAGTGATTTCGTAAGATCAGAAATAGTTGCAAATATGGAATATGCAAATCCAGTTGAAGAAATGGCAGTTATGACAAGAATCTCACCAGTTGGAAAAGCAATTGGTGGTATTCCTGATAAAGATGCAATTCAAACAGATGCTAGAAATGTTCACCCATCATATTATGGAAATATAGATCCATTAGATACACCAGAAGGTGGAAATATTGGTGTTATTCAACAGCTTTCAATTGATGCAATGATAACATCTGCTAGAGGATTATTTCAGACTAGACCAATGACTAATAAAGAAGGTGGTGGTATATTATCAACATCTGCTTCAATGATTCCATTTGTTGAGAATAATGAGGGTGCCAGAATAACAATGGCAACAAACCAGTCTAGACAGATGCTTCCACTTAAAAATCCAGAAGCTCCTGTTGTTCAGTCTGGATATGAGTCTATCTTAACCGGAGTTCTATCTGATAACTTTATAAAGAGATCTCCATGTGATGGTAAAATTTTGAATATAACACAGGATTCAATTTCAATTCAATGTAAAAGAGGAAAGGTTGATATTGATTTGACACCTGTTCATTTGAAGTCTGGAACAGGAAAAGATACCCTTAGTATATTCAAAACAAAAGTAATCAAGGGTCAATCTGTAAAAGAAGGACAAGTTGTTGCTGAAGGGAGTAGTATTTCTGAAGGAACAATAGCTCTTGGTAGAACTCTATGTACAGCATATATGCCATACAAAGGATATAACTTTGAAGATGGAATTATCATAAGCGATAGTTTAATTAAAAATGAAAAACTCACATCTTTGCATGGAATAATAGATGAAGTTTTGGTTTCTGAAAATGATAAGATTTTATATATAGTTCCAATCGGAACAAGAACTAATAAGGGTGAACCCCTATTAAGAAAAACTTTAGGAGAACTAGAACAGATTTTCAGTTACGAAGAAGAAGAGGAAGAAGAAATTACAGCTGGTCAATATATACGGAAGAGTCCAGGTGGAACAGTAGTTGATATTGATGTATACTCAAATGTTGATATTTCAAAATTTCCTCTTCTTAAAGAATTGGCAGCTAGAACTTCAAAGAAATATAAAGTTACACCAGAGGATAAATTTACAGTTAGAGGAAATGTTATAAAAGGAGTATTAGTTAAATTTAAAGTAGAGCAAGAACTATACATTAAAGCTGGAGATAAACTATGTAATAGATATGGAAACAAAGGTATTATTTCTCTAATTGAAAAAGAAGAAAATATGCCAAGAACTCCGTGGGGAGAATCAGTAGAAATAATCCTTAATCCAATTGGTATTATAAATAGAATGAATGTTGGCCAGTTATATGAGTTATATTGTGGTTTAATTTCTAAAACTCTTGCTACTAAAATAGTGGAATATAATAATCAACCGAAGGCAGTCCAGTTATTAAAACTGGTTCTTCCAAAACTTGATAATACAGATGGAAAGAAAATTAGTAATGGTGTAATTTCATATGTTGCTGGTTTATCTTCTTCAGGATTTAAAACTCTTATAAACCAGATAAGAACATTTGGATTTGTTCCAATTATAGTTCCTCCATTTAAATCTCCAAAATTAGATCAAGTTATGGATGCATTGAAAGTTCTTAATTTGAAGGCATCATATCATTTACATTTACCAGAATATAATGTTAAAACTCAGCATCCAGTTCCAGTTGGATATGCATATGCATCGAAACTTGAGCATATTGGTGAAATGAAAATTTACGGAAGATCAACTGGACCAGTTACTGGAAAGACTGGGCAACCAACATCTGGTAAAAGAAGAGAAGGTGGTCAGAGACTTGGAGAACAGGACACTTATTCTTTGATTTCATATAATTGTCCAGCTTTATTAGCCGAGTTTCTTGGTCCTCTTAGTGATGATGCAGTAAGTAAAAATGAAATAGTATCTGATATAATTCAGAGAGGTCATGCAGAATTTAGGATTGCAAAAGTATCACCGGTAAAAGATTTGTTGACATCATATTTTATTTCATTGATGCTTGAAAGGTATTAATATGGAAGATCAAAATAATTTAAAAGTTCTTCTTGGTGGAATTGATCATATTCCAGAAGTTGATGACGAAGAGAATGAAGAAATGGCGGAAGATGCGATCAAAAGTTATTTCATGTTAGAAATTTTAAATTCAATCGGAAAAGATAATTTCAAAGAAATATATTATTCAATGATTAATGATATTAGACAATTTCCTATAGAAGAACAATTCAATTTTTGTAGATCAATTTTAGATAAGATAAAAGAAGAATACAATTTTGAATTTCCTAGACAGATTGAGTTATTAACAGAAGATTCTATAAGTCAAATCTATATTCTTATCCAATTTATTGAGTTTAATCATATAGATTTTTTAGCTGAAGTTATGAAACCATATAATTTTGACTTCAGAAAAGGAAATATTAGAACATTTATAGAATCTAATTACGATAGAATTGAGAGGGATATAGAAGTTATTTCAAGAAATGTTCCCGAGATAATTTCTGAATTTCTTAGAACATATAATAAAGAAGATCTTATAAATTGGTTGGTGAATAGAATAGAAAAGTCGAAAATGATAGTATTATTGAAAATAAAAGAAGGAGAAATGTCATGGCCAAAGTAGTGATTAAGAAAAGGGGAATAGTTGTAGAAATGGATAGATCAGATTTAGTTATGGTAGATCATACTGCAGATGGACTAGTTTTCAATTTTAAGTATGGTTTATTTCTTCATTATACAGATAATTTTATGCCACTTACATCAAAAGAGTTAATGAAAAACTCATCAAATTCATTTCCAAATGCTAAAAAATTAGTTTTTGATCTGGATAATTATAACAAACCAGTGTCTGCTGAACTCTAAAATTTTTATTAGTTCTCAATAGTATCTATATATATAAATTTATAGAAAAGGAAGAGTTTGTATATCATTTTCAATTGTAAATCAAATGTAACTCAAGTGTAAAACAAATGATTAGGATTAAGTGTCTATTTTTTAAAAAAGATAGATATCTTTATCCTACGTCGGAATAAAAAAAAGGTTGAAAGGAGGATAAATTTTTTTTAATATACAGATTAAATCCAAAAATTGAGGATGGTTTATGGAGGGAGACAACGTAAAGCAGAGAAGAAAACTCGAAGAATTTTTACGCAATAGTACAGAAGATAAAATAATTTCTCTTGGTAATATTTTTGGATTTAAAGTAGATCCTGAAAAAGGAGTGGATGTAAAAAAAATAAGACGAAAAATTGAAGATGCAGTTCGAAAAAACGATAAGTTAATGCAGTCATTGGCAACTGTCCTAAAAGAAGGGCAAAAGCTGAGTGGTGAAAAACCATGAGAACAATGACTTTAAACTAACACCGCTATCAGCAAAGTTAGTTTTACTATGTTACTTACTTAATGTAACGGTAAAACTTCTTTGCTGGTAGTGGAAACCGTTAGTATATCCGTAATTTGTTTGTTTATATATAAACTTTATAGAATAAATGTGGAGGATTTATGAGAATTAATTCAATGGAAAAGTTTATTGAAAAGTTAAATTGTGATGTTTATCCAATTACTATTGTAAAGTTTCTTCTGAATAAGAGAAAAATTTTATCTTATTTCTCTAAGGCAGCAGATAAGGATTTTGAGATTAGAGGTGTAAAATACTCTATTGATCCATCTACGTGCGAAGTATGCAAACAGAAGGAACCAGAAGGAATTTTGTGTAGACAGCACACATCAATCAACCGAGTTTTAACTGCAGATGTTATTGCTTTTGATTTAGATACAAATACCTGTTTTTATAAGAATGAGATTTTTAGATTTATTGGGAATCGTCTCGTAATCGTTTATTGTCCACACCCAAAACTTATTGTGGATGAGATTACTGATTCCAAAGTAAGAAAAATCAATCCCATTACGATTGATTATCCAGAGGACCAAACTATTCCAAAATATAAGCAACATGAATTTCTTTCAAGCGATCTATTAGATCAGCATATGAAATGTTGGTTCAACGATCAATTTTCTCTTGTGACAATTCCAGAAGATAGAAATTTTAGTAATTGGTGTCTATTCCCAAACAAGTAAAATAGGAGACAAAAACAAATGGCAAACATCAACATCAATCAATATGACGATCTAGAAGATACTGGTTTTATTACAAATGAACCATCATCTCCAGAGAAAGATTTTTTTCATTCCATTTATATTTCAGGAAAGACAAGAAAAAATAATGTAGGTGTAACAGAGAATCCTGGAAAAATTCAGATTCGTGGTGTAGAGTATAATAAGGATGAAGTATATTTAATTATTACTCATATCAAACCAGTCCTTATGAAAGTTAAGAGGGTTGGCACGAGAGATAATATTGAATGTTTCTCTTATCAAATTGGTCCTCCTGAGAATTGGAAAGGAACAAATGGAAATAGAAAATGCCCAAGAAATTCTGTTGAAAGAGCTGCAAATAGTTGGTGTAATGATTGTAAATCTCAGCTAGTTGTTGCAGGACTTTATACAGATAGTAATGGAAGACCTATTATGGGTGAAGATAATAAACCTGTATTTGCTTTCATTAGAGCAAGGGGTGTAAAATATCAAAATGTTTCCAATTATCTTAGTGAGCTTAGTAAACTTGAGCTACCACCTATCACTGGTGCAGCAGATGAAGAAGCTCTAAAGAGAGAAAGGAAACTTATCAATCATAAGAGATTTGTAACAAAAATTTCTGTCGGTAAATTTGAAACTACAAGTTATGGTGTTAAGGATGTGTTCGTTCTCGAGAAGGGAACACAACTTCCTGATGATAAGATTCAAGGAATTTTGAATATTGCTCAGAAGGTTATTGATAAATTTCATCAGAAGTTTGATTGGTCAAAGAATAGACAGCAGCAAACATCAAGTGATTATGTTGAGAAGAGTCAACCAACTGCAGATCAAACATTTGCTTCTGGTTCCACTTCTACACAACCTCAAGCAAGTGAAAAGAAAGAACCTGAACAGAAGAAACCTTTAGAATCATTTAATTTTGAAGCTCTAGATTTTTAAGGAGAAGACGATATGTCCAATGGGAAAAAGCAGGAGTTAAAATACTTTGAAAAATTAAACATTTCCGTTCTATCAATTGATAAAATTAAAGAATTAATTAAATCCAATATCGTAAATACTCTCCGGTGTTGGGAAAATAAAAAGAATGTTCAAAAAGTTACCTTCCATATTATTGGTCCAGCTGGCGTAGGCAAGACGCAAATCTGTGGCCAAATCCAAGATGAACTTACCAAAGAAACTGGAAAACCATGGCAGATGATTATGGTTAAAAGTCCAGTCCTTTCTCGGGATGATTTTCTTATCCCATTCCCAATTACAGACAACGGAAATACAAAATTTAAAATGTTATATTCAGACTTTGTTCCTACAGAGAAAGATAGTTATGGACTATTTGTTATTGACGAGTTTTCTCGTGGTGATCACAACCTGCAGCAATTAATGTGGCAGGTTCAGAATGAGTATAAAATTCATCTATACGACTTTCCTCAGAACTGGTTTGTCATTTGTATTGATAACCCAGATGATCAGGAATATAGTATGGATATTCTAGAAGACGCTGCTGGATTGAGAAGGACTCTTCATATTTATTCTGAAGTTTCTGCTCAAGCATTTTTGAAGCATGCAAGAGTTTCTGGATTTCATCAGTTAATCATTGAGTTCATTGAAGCACATCCAGACTATTTATATGACTTTGAAGCTCAGAAAGCAGGAAGTGTTTATTCCAATCCAGCAAGTCTTGAAAAACTCTCTGATATTCTTTGGGGTTTTGAGATGAATGGCGGAATCGAAGAAAACATAAAAAATCTGGATCCTCTTGGATCTGGATTACTTAATACAAGTAAGATGCGAATGTTTATTGATTTCGTCAAGACAAGAGAAGCTATTTCTCCAAAAGATATTTTAGAGAAATATAATCACACAAAGGTAAAAGGATTAATTGAGAAGTATATTAAGGATGGAAACAATGTGAGACTTGGTCAGCTCATGGATTCGTTTATTTCCTTCCTTGTGGATACAAGACCCCAGTTGAATGATGGAAACTTTAAGAATATTGCTTCGTTTATTTGTGATGTTCCATCAGACACAGCAGCAATTCTTGTTACTAAGACAGATTCTTATGACAGGAAGAGTGAGGAATTTAAATATATGACCAAAATTCATACAACACTATTTGGTAGTTCAGAGTTGTATAAGAAAAAGTTCTATGAAACAATGACAGCTATTGGAGACAAAGCTGCATCTAACGAAGCATTAAAGGGAAAGAAATGAAAGTAGATACCAGCGAAAGACTTAGAGATTTGATTATTCAACTAACTTTTGCTGATTCGTATTGGGGGTATTTATTTTCAAGAGTAAGAAGAATTGAATTAAAAATGCCCTATGCTATGGGAGTATCTCCAACTTCAGATGGAACAATTAATTTATTATATGATAAAGAAAAAGTTGATGGTTCTGATGATTTTACTATTATTAAGATTTTAGAACATGAAGGCATGCATATATTGAATAAGCATATTTCTCGATTTTTCAGAATTCTTGCAGATGAAATTTCTGATTATGAAAAAGAGAGGAAAAAGGGCATTATGATGTATGCTGCTGATATGGCAGTTAATACTCAAATGAGTATTCCTAAAGTATTAAAAGTTGGTGGGAGAGATTATCCATTAGTTTTTCCAGATTCGTATGATTTACCACCAAAAAATACTATGGAATTTTATTATATGGAGTTACTCAAAAAATCGAATCAGTCACAACCAAAAATGATGAAAATGGTTAAGAGTGGCAGCAAGGGTCAACAAGGTGAGGGTGGCAACCAGAGTGGAGAACAAGATAATCAATCCGGTCAAGGTCAGGAAGAAGGATCACAATCTGGAGATGGAAATGATCAGTCTGGTGATGGAAAAGGAAAGTTGCTGGATGATCATTCTAAATGGATTGAAGCAGCAGAAGAATGTGAAGATTTGCATTCAATGTCAAGAAAACTAGATAACTTTTCGACCAATATTGTATTGGAAGCGTATAGATCAGTTTCTGACAGAGGAAAGATTCCTGCTGGAATTATCCAGATGATTCAAGATGCTCTTGCTCCTGCTAGAGCACCTTACTATCAGATTATTAGAAAGCTGGTCAGGGGATCACGAATGACCAAGTTTGAAAGATGTTTTACAAGAATTAATAGGAAGAGAACATATGCATTTACAATAGGTTCAGATCCAAACAAACCTGTAATATGTCCTTTTCCTGGAAAGAGTAGAGATTTTTCGTTTGATATTGGTATCCTTCTTGATTCATCTGGAAGTATGTCTTTGGAAGATATCATGGAAGGATTATCTGGAGTTAAGAACATTATAGAGAATGATAGACATTGTAAAACGACTATCATTGAATGTGATGCTCAAATCCAGAAAGAGTATGTATGTAAACGCTTGAAAGATATCGACTTTCAAATTAAAGGTCGTGGAGGAACAACATTATTTCCAGCTTTATCAAGATTTAAAGATTTGGATGTAGATGTTGTTTTGGCATTTACTGATGGATATTGTGAGAGTATAAACAACATTGCAAGAAGACTGTTACCAAAAAAGATTATTTGGGTAATTACAAACAATAGAGGTACTGCTGAGAATATCAACAAGACCGGGTTTGTAGTTACACTAGATAAATAAAGACTAAAGAAAAAGGAGATTTGTATGAAGATCATCGAAGCGTTGAAGAAGTTAAAGGTTATCGAAAAGCGAATGGAGAAAAACAAAAGCCAAATTACTCAGTATGCTTCAATGATCAGTACGGAGAGGCCAATCTTCGATACTGAGGAAAAGCAGAGAAAGGAAGTTTCTTCTCTGATCCAAGCAAACATCGATCTGATGAAAGAGTATCTCGATCTGAAAGGAAAGATCGAGAAAACGAACATCACAGTTAAAGTTGAAATGGGTGGTGTTCAATATTCTCTGTCAGATCTTCTTCTCATTAAGAGAAAGATGGCGAAAGCTATGCTGAGCACATATGAAGCTCTCAATACAACAACAGGACAGTCGAAGATGAGACATGCTTCGATTTCTGGTGAGAGAGCTCCACAGGTTGTTCAACTCTATGATGAGAAGGATAAAATCGCAGGGTTGGATAAGTGGCAGGATCTATATCACAATATAGACTCCAGGTTAGAGGTCATCAACGCAACGACTGACCTTGTGGAATAAGAACAAACAATAAAGGGTGACTGTCTTTGGTGACGTAAAGAAGTAGGAATTAAGAGTCCCTCCTAATGGGGTTATATTAGGAATTCAGACTAAAGGATTACTTATCCTTTAAAATTGGAATATGCCTGATAAGCATATATCTTCAAGACTTACGTCTAAAGTCTCAAGGCTTACACGATGCCCTACGTGGATAAATAAGGGCTCTTAAAGTCTCAGGACTCAGGACTCAAGGCTGGGAGAAAACCAGATCAAGTGGTGCTTTAATTCTTGGCATCTAAACCACTTCTGGCTGTCATTAGAGCTTCACCCTTTATTTTACGTCAATTTTTTGAAAGGTGAGTTATGAAAGTAAAGTTAGATTTCGTTACGAATAGTTCTTCATCTAGTTTTATTGTATGGGGAATACGAATGGATAAGGGAGAAATTCTTAAAAATGATTTGATAATGGATTTAGCATATGAAGAATATAAAAAGTATATGAAAAAATATTCTAAACATTCTGATCCTTTAATATCAAAAGAAACTTTTATGCAGCAAGACTTTGGTGAGATTTATCATTGTATTGAATCGGTTTTATCAAAGGAGGGTCTTGAATCAGCATCTCCTTATGAATATGAAAATATAATGATTGGAAAATCTCCGTTTGAAATGAAAGATAATGAAACAGCAAGAGAGTTTAAAATATCTATTATAGAAGCTTTACAAAATCTTAATCTTCCTTACGATCTTGATAGAATAGAAGACTCTTGGTATGATGGATGAGGTGAATTTATGAAAAGAAAAAATGATTTTGTAACGAATAGTTCAACAACAAGTTTCGTTGCCTATGGTATTTCACTTGAAATTGCTGATCTCAAGGATAACAAGAAACTTGGAGATCTCATATATAAAAAATATTTGGATAATGATCCAGATGAAGAAAAAATTAATAGAGAAGAATTTTTTGAGCAAGATGCATACGATATTGTAGAATACTTAGATGGAATTCTTACAGAAAAAGGAATGGATTATGCATATCCACCTTATGATGACTATCTATACATTGGAATGAGTCCATTTAAGATTGGAGATAATGAAACAGGAAAACAATTCAAAGAAAGAATTTCTGGCTTATTAAAAGAACTTGGATTTGATGAAGAACCAGGTGAAATTGTAGAAGCCTGGCGGGATGGTTAATATGCGAATAAAAGAAGATTTCGTTACCAATTCAAGTAGTACATCGTTTACATTAAAAGCTGTGTGTGTTGGAAGACTCCCGTATTTAGATATTCCTGATCTAACTAAGGCACTCAAGAAAAAGTTTAAACCCTCTGATATTGAACTAATGCGGTATTCTGATAAAGATAGATTTATAATGCAGAGAACCATTTTAGATCACGAATGGGGGCAAGATTCTGATAAAGAAGATAATTCTGGGCATATGTATCTCGAAGTTGAGAATGTAAAAGATTTTTATTATGATGAAGATGATGCACAAATTGTAGATAATAATACATTAGTAAAGCTGTTTGTTAGTACACCTACACTTTGGTGTGAGGATGAGAATGTGTTACTGAATGAAATAGTAATTAAATATCTCAAAAAAATTTTGAGTTTATACAAGAATTTAGATAGTATGATAGACTTATTTTATTCTCAAACTGTTATAGAACAGTATGGTGATGGTTGGGATGGTGGAGATCCACAAGGTCCATATCAATGGACATTTCAAGTATATGAAAAAGAAAGTAGACTGGGAAGAATAATTGGAGATAAGAATGTTTTAAGTTTTACTAGATAAGGAGAATAGAGAATGAGTCATTATACTGTCCTTGTTGTTGGTAATAATGTTGAAGAGCAACTTTGGCCATTTTGGGAACTAGATCTTTCTCAGGAAGAAGCAGAAAGAGATGCAAGATCAGTATTTGTTTCTGAGATTAAAGATAGTGAAAAGGAAGAGAAATTCTTAGAATTTCTCAATAAAGAAAAAGATTATATAGAAAAAAATGATGTTAAATTTGAATCTGCAACAGAATGGATTAAAGATTGGTTCGGATATGTATATAATTCTGAACTACAGTCTTGGGGGTATTATCATAATCCAAATGCAAAATGGGATTGGTATTCAATCGGTGGTAGATGGTCTGGGTTTTTCATTTTGAAAGATGGTTCAAAAGGAAAACTTGGAATGCCGGGAATTTATGGTAGAAATGAAGAGAATGAAGCTCCAAATAGAGCAGACCAAGCAACGAAAGGTGATATTGATTGGGAAGCTATTAGACAAAATGAAATTGAAATCGCAAAAAAGATTTGGCAAAGATTTGTGATAGATAGAAAAAAAGAGGATACGGATCCCTCAGCTCTTTCTTTCCTTTACGGAATTTCTCCAGATGATAGCATTGAAAGTTTTATCAAGAAAAGGGATAAATTTCCATCTACATTCGCTGTTCTGAAAGATGGGAAATGGTATGAAAAAGGAAAGATGGGTTGGTGGGGAATTACAACAAATGAAAAAGCGGATGATGAATGGAATAATGAATTTCAAAAATTAATTGAAGATCTACCAGATGATACTCTTCTAACTCTAGTTGACTGTCATATTTAGGATTTTTTATATGGGAAAGAAAATTAATGCACAAGTTGGAAATAAATATGAAAGATGGACAGTTACTGGGGAAGGACATAAAGCAGGTTACTGGATGTGCCAATGTTCGTGTGGAATAAGTAAATCAGTTAGATTTGATACGTTAATGAATGGCACATCGACAAATTGTGGTTGTTTGAAACTTGAAAAATGGATAGAAAGAAATACAAAATATAGAAATGGAGAAGTTTCAGATAAGAGATTTTATAGAATATGGCAAGGAATGAACGATAGA
>Ga0302249_1000406_pt1 | contig 39453 bp, 40 predicted proteins | sample AAG_UR_Val_MG_FD_193531 | JGI IMG/M metagenome (GOLD analysis project Ga0302249, IMG submission 193531) | Enriched activated sludge microbial communities from anaerobic digester in WTTP, New Holstein, Wisconsin, United States - AAG_UR_Val | ecosystem: Engineered > Bioreactor > Anaerobic >... | reverse complement strand
AGAGGTGTTCCTACATCACCACCCCCGGCTGGCTGGAAGGCGGCGATTCCCGCGCCAAGTCCGGTCTGCCCCTGGGAGCCGGCCCCTACAAGATCATCACGAACATGGCTGTTATGGATTTTGAACCCGAATCCAAGCGGATGCGGATCGTTGCGATCAATCCCGGCTATTCCGAGAAGGACGTGCAGGACAACTGCGGCTTCGAGCTCCTCAAGGCTGCGAAGATAGTGGAGAACCTGCCCCCGACGGAAGAGGAACTGAGCATCCTCCGCGACCAGATCGACCCCTATCGGTACGTCATCGGTCGCTAAACACTTATTCTACTGCCGCCGGCGGGGTTATGACCCGGCCGGCCGGCGAGGGAGAAGATGGACTCCGGGCTTGCCCGGCCGGAAATCTTCGCTCGCTACAGGCTAAACAAACAAAGGCCGCTGCCCCATCCGGGACGGCGGCCTTTTTCTTCATTATTTTACTTGAGCAGTATTTTAACCCCGTCGTTGTCCTTCACCAGCTTGTCCCCGGCGGAGGTTCCGCAGTAAACGCAGGTGTAGTCGTATTTTTCCCCTTCGGACAAGACCAGGAGCAGCCGCTTCCGGACGGGTACGGCCCGCCGGCAGCGGGGGCAGAAAAGCTCCGTGGCGTCGAAGTCCTTGTATTGCTGTCGTCTCATCTTTTGAACCTCCCCTGGTAAAACATTCTGTCCTCAGACTCCCCCTTCATTCCTCCTCCGGGATCAACCGGGCATTCTCCAGCCAGACCGCCGCCTCGCTGTCGCTGGGCGCCCGGTAATCCCCCCGGGGTGACAGGGAGCCCCCGGACCCCACCTTCGGGCCGTTGGGGATGCAGGAGCGCTTGAACTGGCTCGTCTTGAAGAAGCGGTACAGATAAACCTCCAGCCAGCCCTTGATCTCCCCGATGGCGTACCGGCGTCTCTTATCCTCCGGGATATCCGGCCAACTTCCCCGCCCGGCGTCCCGCCAGGTACAGTAGGCCATGAAGGCGATCTTAGTAGGCAGGTAGCCGAAACGGGTGACGTAGAAGTTGTTGAAGTCCTGGAGTTCGTATGGGCCGATGACCGCCTCGGTCTTCTGGGCCGGCTGGGTCCCGGCGGCGCCGGGGATGAGTTCCGGACTGATCTCCGTGCCGAGGATGTCGATGAGCACCGCCGACGTCTCCGGTGAAAACACCACCGTGTCGGCCACCCAGCGGATCAGATGCTGGATCAGTGTCTTGGGGACGCTGGCGTTGACGTTGTAGTGGGACATGTGATCGCCGACGCCGTAGGTGCACCACCCCAGGGCCAGCTCGCTCAGATCGCCCGTGCCCAATACCAGTGCCCGGCGCATGTTGGCCAGCCGGAAAAGGTGGGAGGTTCGCTCTCCCGCCTGGATGTTTTCAAAGGTGATATCGTAAACCGGCTTTCCCTCCACGAAGGGGTGCCGAACGTCCTCGAGCATCTGGAGGCAGCTCGGGCGGATGTCCAGCTCGTTGGCCTCCACCCCCAGAACCTTCATCAGCCGGAGGGAATTGGTGTAGGTCTTGTCCGTGGTGGCGAAGCCCGGCATGGTGTAGGCCTTGATGTTGCTCCGGGGCAGCTTGAGGAGATCCATGGTCCGGGCCGCCACGATGAGGGCGTGGGTGGAATCCAGGCCGCCGGAGATACCGATGACCACGTTGCCGATCCCTGCTGCCTGGAGTCGTTTGGCGAGCCCCTGGACCTGGATGTTGTAGGCCTCGTAACATCGCTGGTCCCGCTTGCCGGGGTCGGCGGGGATGTAAGGGAAACGGGGGTATTCCCGGGCCAGAAGAATTCTCGTTCCCCGGGGGACATCGAGATCGAAATTGACGGTCCGGAAGGCCCGCACCCGCTCGCCGTGGGACCGGGCGTTCTGGCTGAAGCTTGTGAGGCGCATCCGGTCCTGGGCCAGGCGGTCCAGATCGATGTCGGCATAGATGATCTGCGCCTCCGGGGCGAAGCGGGCCGATTCCGCCAGGAGATTGCCGTTTTCGTGGATCATGGCGTGGCCGTCCCAGGCCAGATCCGTCGTCGATTCACCCGGACCGGCCGCGGCGTACAGGTAGGCGGCGACACAGCGGGCCGACTGGTTGGCCGCCAGGCTCCGGCGGTAGTCTGATTTTCCGATGGTGATGTTCGACGCCGAGAGATTGCCGATGAGCGTCGCCCCGGCCAGGGCGGCGAAACTGGAGGGCGGGATGGGGACCCAGACGTCCTCGCAGAGCTCGAGGTAGAAGCGGCAGTGGGGGATGTTCCGTGCCGTGAAGATCAGATCCGCCCCGAAGGGAATGCCTTCCTGGCCGCACAGGTCGATAGTGGCCGCGATCGCCTCCTCGGCGGGGGTGAACTGGCGGCGCTCGTAGAATTCCCGGTAGTTGGGCAGATAGGACTTGACGGCAACGCCGAGGATCCGGCTCCGGTGGATGATAACGCCGCAGTTGAAGAGCCGATCGTCCACCTGGAGAGGGGCCCCGACGACGATGACAGGCCGGAGCCGCCGGGAGGCGGCGACTATCTTCCCCAAGGCCTCCCGGACTGCCAGCAGCAGGGCCTCCTGATGGAAGAGGTCCTCGTTGGAATAGGCCGAGATCCCCAACTCCGGGAAGAGGGCGAAGACGGCGTGATTGGCCGCCGCCCGCCGGGCCAGCTTTATCGTGGCCAGGACGTTGAAATCCACATCGGCCACCTTCACCTCCGGAATGCATACCGCGGCGCGGATGAAACCGTGGGTGTAGATGTTGAAGAAATCGTTCCCCTTCGACTTTTCCGTCATTTTCCCTCCACATAGGCATAGGCGCTGTGATTGTGGATGCTCTCGTAGTTTTCCGCCTCCACGGTGTAGGAGGGGAAATTATCGTGTTCCTTCAGGCGGGCGGCGACATTCCGGACCACGTCCTCGACGAACATGGGATTCTCGTACGCCCGCTCCGTGACGAATTTCTCATCGGGGCGCTTGAGGAGGGCATAGACCTCCCCGCTGGCCGAATCCTCCACGATGCGGATCAGATCCTCGATCCAGAAGAACTTCCGGAACCGCACCTTGACGGTGACGATGCTGCGCTGATTGTGGGCGCCCCGCTCGCTGATCTCCTTGGAGCAGGGGCACAGCGTCGTCACGGGGACGATGACGCCCACCTGAAAGTCCGCTCCCCGTTCGTTCAGGGAGCCGCAGAAGAGGCATTTGTATTCCATGAGGCTCTTGGCCTTCGTCATCGGCGCCGTCTTCTCGATAAAATAGGGGAAGAAGATCTCCATGTGGGCCGATTCGGCCCGGAGCTTCTCCCGCACCTTCTCCAGGATTACGTGGAAGGTCTTGATGTTGATCTGCCCCCGGAATTCATTCAGGATTTCCACGAAGCGGCTCATGTGGGTCCCTTTGAAATGGTGGGGCAGATTGACGTACATGTTGATCGTGGCGTTCACCGGCTGGGTGCCGGAGGCGCGGTCCAGGACGATGATGGGGTACTTGATCCCCTTGACGCCCACCTTGGTGATCTCGATCTTCCGGTGATCCCGGCGGTTCTGGACGTCGATCATGGCCGGTATGCCACCCGGGAGTTGTCCGATTCCCAGACCGTTACGCAGGTCACCCGTAGATTCACGGCCTGCACCTGGGGCGCCAACCGGTCATGGATATATTTCGCCACCCGCTCCGATGAGGGGTTTATATCCCGGAAGGCGTCAACTTCATTGAGATATTTATGGTCCAGCTCCTCAAGGATTTCATTGGTCCACCGCTTCAAATCCCGGAAATCGATGAGGAGTTCCTCATCGTTGAGGCGGTCGCCCGCGGCGGTGACCTCCACCAGGAAATTGTGGCCGTGGAGATCTTCGCATTTACCGCCAATCTCCTTGAGGATATGGGCGGCGGCAAAGGATTTCTTGATCGTCACTTCGTACATGGCCTGCTTCTCCCTGTTATTACCCGTTTTTGCCGGCACATTGAATAGAAATTATTTGCCGTAATGTCAAGGACAATGCTCTCCGCTGATTTTTAATAGACATAACTTCCAAAATGGCTTACCACGTCCTCATGAACAATGCCTACGAACGATCATTTGTTTCTCAACTCGAACAGCGACTAATTGCCGAAAACCCGCGCATTCAGGTCTTGGTGGGGCCGCGTCAGGTTGGGAAAACAACGGGACTCAAGCAGCTTCTGGCCCGCTACCCTTATGCCGGCCATTATGCCAATGCGGATGACCTCCTGAATACGGACCGAACATGGCTGCTTGAACAGTGGCAAAAAGCGCTATCCATGGGAGGGAAAACACTTCTTGTCATAGATGAGATTCAGAAGGTGCCGAGCTGGTCCGAGACGCTCAAGTCCTTATGGGACAAAGCTCCCCAATAAGGCCCGACCGCTGCATGCCGGGATGCTGGAAAATAAAGATCTGAACCCCGTGATGAAGCGCTCATGACGGCCGGCCGTCACAAAGGGGGGATGAAAATATAGTGCAGACCCATCCCCACCTTGATCCTCCCCTTGAAAGGGAGGAAATTAATTAACTAAGTAACTCAAACACATAGGAGCGCATTTTCAGGTGAAAGTATGTGTTGATATCTCTGCCTCACCATGTTACACGTAAATAACGTGTAAAGGGAAAGGAGACGGCAGGATGAAACAGAATATCACCATCACTCTCGACAAAGAGTTGATCAATGCCGGCAAGGTCATTGCGGCTCAAAGAGGAACCTCCCTCAACAGGATGCTCCGCGAGGAGCTGGAAAAACTTATTCGGGCTGCCAGGAATTACGAAACGGCCAAACAGCGGGCAATTGTCCAGATGAAAACCGGTTTCAATTCAGGATGTTCAAGATATCCAGCGCGGGATGAACTCTATGAGCGATAAGATATTTATTGATACCAACATTCTTGTCTATGCCCATGATTTAGCCGCCGGCGATCGCCATTATACGGCCGCGGCCATAATCGAGGATCTATGGGATACTAATGCCGGGGTAATCAGCACGCAGGTTTTGCAGGAATTTTATGTTACCGTCACCCGTAAGATAATCTCACCTCTGGAGAGAAGCCGCGCCCGGGAGATGATCAGAAATTATATGGTGTGGCCGGTGCATTTAAACGATGCCGAGACGGTCCTGTCGGCATCGGAAATAGAAGCGAGGGGTAATCTGTCCTTCTGGGATGCTTTGATTGTGGCCGCGGCCAGAATTCTTAAGGCGGATAAAATCCTCAGCGAGGACATGAATCATGGGCAGCGAATCGAAGGAATACTGATAGAAAACCCATTTCTTGCCGGGTGAACGATACAGCCCCCGTACCTCTTTGCCCAAAGATTCCAAAATCAAGGCGGATCAGATTCGCAACCTCGATAAAGGCAGACTGATAAAATATATCGGCGCTCTGGAAGAGAAAGATGTGGAAGCCATCGAGAGGGCGTTGAAAGTTCACCTCTCTCTCAAATAGCGAGCAAAGAACCCATAGCCTTCAGATCAATGCCCGCCGCGCCGATCACCTTGGCAATGGCCCGGCGGATCGCCTCCCGCAGTGCCCCCTCCGGCAGATTTACCTGAAATATGGGGTGCAGCTCGCGGCTGGACCAACTCTCCGGGCGCACCGGCATCGTCAGAAAAACTTGGTCCGGATCTTCGGCATCCCGGTTGTAGGCGAATACATATCGGTCGCGCTGCTCCCGTGCGATCAGGCCGGAGCGCCGGTTTGCGGCCCATACGGCCAGGGCGTTGACACTTGGCATCATCTCTCATTCTCCTCGCGTAGCTCTTCCAGGGTCGGAGGCCTTCCCGCTGGCCGCACGCGCAGTTCGAGACCAAGATATGCGAGTATCCGGAAGAGCTTGCGCACGCCGATTTCCCGTACCATCCCGCTTTCGATCTGCCCGATGGTCGTCCGGCTCATGCCCAGCGCCTTGGCCAGCCCGGCCTGGGAAAGCTTCCGGCTCTTGCGGACCTTTTTGATTTCATTGCCGATGATGAAAAGCATATAAGCATGATATACGATGCATTATGGAGGTCAAGCCTTAATATGCATCGAATATGCTGCATTGTACCCTTTGTGCCGCATTGGGACAAACTTACTTATCAATCTTCCTTATTCGTAGTCCATGTTTTCCCACTGGAAATATCTTCCATAATGGCGCACCATAATTATTCTTGACAATTATAAAATTCAATTTTAGAATATGCAGAATGTATATTCCCCGTTTTCTGAAGACCACCATGACCAGAGCTGCCGACCAATTTCCGGCTGTGATCCTCACCGGTCCGCGCCAGTCTGGAAAGACGACCTTCTTGCAACAGGAATTTGACGACGCCACCGCTTATGCCAGCCTTGATGACCCTTTTACCCGGGATTTTGCCCGCCATGATCCTCAGGGCTTCCTCGCTGCATTTGGCGATAAAACCGTCATCCTCGACGAGGTCCAGTATGTTCCGGAGCTCTTCCCCTATCTGAAGATCCGCATCGATCAAGACCGGCGCCGCTACGGGAAATGGCTGCTCACCGGTTCGCAGCAGTTTTCAATGATGAAGAATGTCACCGAATCATTGGCTGGGAGGATCGCTATCCTCAATCTGCTGCCTTTCAGCATCCTCGAATTCAGGAAAGAAGGAGATGATGCGCTGGAAAACAGCATCTGGAATGGCGGTTATCCGGAACCGGCCCTGGCTGGCGAAAAACGGGATTTATGGGTCAGCTCCTACATCCAGACTTACCTGGAACGGGATGTTCGTCAACTGCAAAATATAAGAGATCTCAGAAGCTTCGAATTATTTTTGGGATTGACGGCGGCCTTTCATTCTCAAATGTTCAATGCCGCGGCTATCGCGGGACAATGCGGTGTGACCCTTCCCACCGTAAAGTCCTGGACCGGCGTTCTGGAAGCATCCTGGCTGATTTATAAACTACCGCCCTGGTTCAAAAATTATGGGAAGCGACTGGTGAAAACGCCGAAGAGTTATTTCCTGGACACCGCTTTGATCTGCAGCCTGACAAAACAACCGGACGGTCCATCCGCGCTGGCCGGCGCTATGGGAGGCGCCTTGATGGAAGGATTTATTGTTAGTGAGACAGTCAAGGTCTTTACTTTGAACGGCAGCAAGCCGGATATCTATTTCTGGCGTTCACACGACGGTTTGGAAGTGGACCTGCTGATCCAATGCAACGGCAAACTTGTCCCCGTTGAGATCAAGCTGACGGCGACACCAAACATCAATCATATCAAGCCATTACAGAAATTCAAAACCCTGGCTGGGGCTGATGCGGCCGAGACCGGCATCCTGGTTTGTCGCGTTGCCCGGGAAACTCCCATGCCCATGAACAACATTGCCATGCCATGGCATAAATATCCGGGCTGGTTGATGAAGGTCATCCAATCTCCTGGGGCCATGACCTGACGCTACATGGTTTTTCGCATAGCCCTGACCCCGTAATATGCCGACCCTGTAATCTGCTCAATATTATTTTACATTTCATAACTTTCAGGATCTTGCAGTACAGCAGAGATTCAGGCAGGCGGGGAAAAGAATCAAGACATCATAGCCGTTTCCCAGGATATAGACGAGGCCATAAAGGTTTACCGGGAAGGTATCCCAACGCAATGATCCGTATTGTCCTGGATGCCAATCAGTTTGTCAGTGCTCTCATGAAACCGGCTTCTAATCCGTCGAAAATCCTGTCGCTGATCGAAACAGACCGGATTCCCTCCTCATGTCAGAGGCGGTTATTACGGAGATTGATGCGGTGCTCCGATATCCGAAAATCGTACAACGCCACGGTAAAAGCTCCGAATATCTTGATTTGTTTATCAAAAGGCTCCGTTCCATTTCTATGATGACGGAAGGAAATTTCGGGGTGGATGCCATTCAGAATGATCCCGCGGATAATCGTTATCTGGAGTGTGCAGTAAGGGGAAAGCCGATTTTATCCTCTCCGGTGATCATCATCTGACGGATCTGCAATCTTTCCAGGTGATTCCCATTGTGACGCCCCAGGTTTTCATGGTGTAACCCTCATCCTTGCTGTAAATAACCGCGGACTGGTGAAAATCACCACTATGTGGTCATGAATTCAGAGAAGGAGAAGGGGATCGTTAAGAGATAATTGAAATATGCCTTGAATTCAAAAGCTTTAAAAAATTAACTTTACAAGATATATTATTTGGTCATTGGCACGACCGTTGCTTGGATTAAGGCATACTTTTCTAAGGTGAATTAATGACGGAGATGTCTTGTAGGAAAAGAGCTGTCAAGGGGTTTACGCTTATCGAACTTATGATCGTAATTGCTATCATCGGTATCTTGGCGGCAATTGCCATTCCCCAATTCAGTGCATATAGGCAAAGAGGTTACAACACAAATGCAAGGTCTGATCTTAAGAATGCATACACAGCCGCGCAGGCTTTTTTCAGCGATTCACCTGCCGCCAGCCTTACTGATGTAAATGCATTGACAGGCTACGGATTCAAATCTTCTTCCTTAGTAACGACAAACGCTTCAGGAGATATTAATTCATTAGCCGTCAGCTCATACCACAGCAGTGGGACGAAAACATATTCGACAGACAGTAGCGGGGTAATAAGTCCAGAATAATTTTGTATTCAGGAAGGGGGGAGGATAGAGTTAGTTCGGTAAATTTGTATAATATTAGTAGTTAATAGGTTCAAAATCCAAAAAAACATTGAAAGGAGAACAAGGAATAATGAAAGTATTTCGTAAAAGAAAAGGGCAGAAGGGTTTCACCCTCATCGAGCTCATGATCGTTATCGCGATCATCGGTATCCTGGCAGCCATCGCCATCCCGCAGTTCACGGCGTACAGGACCAGGGGTTACAATGCGGCGGCGAATGCGGATGTTAAGAATGCCTATACGGCAGCGCAGGCGTTTTTCAGTGATTCGCCGTCAGCAAGCATCACTGGTATCGCAGTTCTGGCAGGAAACTATGGATTTAAATCGACAGCTAATGTAACAGCAGCGGCGACAGGTTACAGCACGAACCTTTCCATTACGGCAAGTCATGCCAGCGGCAACAAGACTTATTCAACAGACAGCTCAGGAACAATTTCATCAAATTAGCATAACTGCATGATGCAAAAAAAGGGGACAGCTAATATCTGCCCCCTTTTTTTGTATCGAGTAAAGATGTCAATTGTATAATCTTCGTTATCACAGCCATCTACTCCGCATATATCTGGTTTCTTTATTTCGTAATGACATAAGTTTACATTTTAAACTTTACCATAATCTCATATATAAGCGGCAGCAGAGATGTGGAATAGAGCAAATCTTTGTGTGAATGTCAGGTATGGATCACGCAGTGAGATTTAATAATATGAAGAATCAGAATGCTTACATGCTTGATACCATTATTTGCCTGGTTATGGCGATGCTCATCATCTGTTGTTATTGGCAGGTGCAAAAATATGAATTCATTAATTATGACGACTATACTTTTATTGTGGAGAACAGCCATGTCCGTAATGGTTTGACAAAAGAAGGAATCAAATGGGCATTTTCGACGACGGAAGGCGCAAACTGGCATCCCCTGACGTGGCTCTCGCTCATGATGGACGCCCAGTTATATAGAGGAAATCCCGGTGGTTATCACTGGACCAATGTGCTCTTTCATATTGCCAATACAGTTTTGTTGTTCCTCTTTTTACGTCTGAACACCGGCCATATATGGAAAAGCGCCTTTGTGGCCTCCCTGTTTGCCCTTCATCCTTTACATGTCGAATCCGTTGCCTGGATATCGGAACGTAAGGATGTCCTTGGCGCTTTCTTCTGGATGATAACTTTGTTGTTTTACGCAAGGTATGTCAAGAGACGAACCGTCATGGGATATATTTCTTTCTTTGTCTTTTTTATCTTGGGACTGATGTCCAAGCCGATGGTCATGACCTTGCCTTTTGTTTTGTTGCTTCTTGATGAATGGCCGCTTAAACATCTAAGATTTAAGGAGATGCAGATTAATAACAAGAAGTTTTTTGGGGGGGATGACCATTTTTACCTGCGAGAAAAAATTCCCCTGATCATTTGTTCTATTGTTTGTGGGCTTGTTGCCCTTTATACACAGAAAAAAGGGGGGGCACTACTACCATTCGATTATCTTCACTTGGATAGTCGTTTGGCAAACGCAGTGATGTCTTATGTTTATTATCTTTATAAGATGATCTGGCCGTGTTCGCTGGCACTATTTTATCCCCATCCTGGTTTGTGGCCTTTTGGAATGGTATTGATGTCGGGTTTCACACTTTTGGCTATTACTATAGGTACTTGGGTTTCTAAACGATCGTATTTAAAAGCAGGCTGGCTTTGGTATATGGGTACGCTTATCCCTGTCATTGGTCTGATCCAGGTGGGAAAACAGGCCATGGCAGATCGTTATACTTATCTACCCTTGATCGGCATTTTCATAATGATCGCTTGGGGTGTCCCTGATTTATGCAAGCGAACATTCATCAAGAAATACATTCTACCTGCTGCCGCGACGATTGTTATCATTATCATGGCTGTCTTGAATTGGCATCAAATCGGCTATTGGAAAAATTCTGTTACCCTGTTTCAGCATACCCTGTCAGTTACCCGTGACAATTATGAGATACACAATAACCTTGGCGTGGTGTACTTTGATCAGCAGCAATATGAAAAGGCTTTAAGCCATTATAAGAGGGCGTTACAGATAAAACCGGGTTACGCTATCGTTTACAACAATGTCGGCAAGGTGTTGCTGGCAACTGGAGATATCGACGGCGCTATCGAGCAATTTAGTATAGCTTTGCAAAAGAATGCCACTTTGACCTATGCGAAAAGAAACTTGGCAGATGCTTTGATAAACAAGGGCGAGTACGCCAGGGCCGTTTATTATTATAAAGAACTTTTAATCGGTCATCCGGATGATCCGGAATTACATAACAATCTTGGTGTTGCCCTTGCCTATATGGGAGAGAAGGGTGAAGCTCTCGCACATTTTAAAACTGCATTACAAATAAAGCCAGACTACCATGAAGCTAGGGCAAATATGAATAATGTAGCACAGTGGAAAAAATAAGCATCGGCAATAAAATGTTCAATATTGGCAATAAAAAATACGACCATCTAATACTTTGCATTTTGTTGTCGATCGCTGTTTTATCTGTTTACTGGCAGGTGCAGAATTTTGAATTTCTAAATTTTGACGATCATGCTTATGTGTCGGGAAGACCGGAAGTCCTTTCAGGGCTAACTATCGATAACATTGCCTGGTCATTTTCCACGACCGAGGCAGGTTTCTGGCATCCCATGACCTGGTTGTCGCTGATGTTGGATTATGAATTATATGGTTTAAACGCAGGCGGTTATCACTGGACTAATCTTTTGCTTCATCTGGCCAGCACGCTTCTCCTCTTTTCTTTCTTTCTCAAGACGACCGGCGCTTTATGGAAAAGTGGTCTTGTGGCGGTCTTATTTGCTTTACATCCATTGCACATCGAATCCGTGGCATGGATTGCCGAGCGTAAGGATGTGTTAAGTGGTTTTTTTGGGATGTTAACCATGGTCACCTACACATATTACCTTGGCAGACCGTGTCTTAACCGATATTTCTCGGTTTTATTTGTCTTCCTGTTAGGTTTGATGTCCAAGCCGATGCTCGTTACCTTGCCCTTCGTTCTGTTGCTTTTGGATTTCTGGCCGTTGAAACGTCTTAACTTTGATAACGAGCACGATGGCAGACATTATTCAGTAAGTAAGAAAATAAAAAAAATAGGTTTGGAGAAAGTTCCTCTTCTTGCGTTGTCATTAATTTTCAGCCTCCTGACTTATATGGCGGAACGAGATGTAGGCGCTCTATCCGAAACGGGGGCGCTGCCAATGATCGATAGGCTGATAAATGCACTTGTTGCTTATGTCGTCTATCTTTATAAAATGATCTATCCTTTCGATCTTGCGATTTTTTACCCACATCCAGTCGCGTGGCCACTTTGGAAAGGGCTGCTATGTTCATTGTTGCTGGTAATGATTACGGTAATGGTCTTCATCCACCTTAAGAAAAGACCGTATCTATTTGTGGGCTGGTTTTGGTACATTGGAACGCTGATCCCCGTGATTGGCCTGGTGCAGGTGGGCGCTCATGCCTTTGCTGACCGTTACACATACATACCACTGATTGGTATCTTTGTGGTGTGCGTTTGGGGAATAGCGGACTTGGCAATGCATTGGCAACTGCGCAAAGAATCAATAATTATAGTTGCTTCTTTATACATTCTTTTTATAGCGTCTGTGACGCATGTACAATTAGGATATTGGCAAACGAATGAAAAACTCTTCCGTCATGCCATCGAGGTAACAGATAATAATTTCATTGCCCATGGAAGTCTTGCCTTGGCGCTGGTTGCAAATAAACAATATGATGAGGCAAACGACCACTTTAAGGAGGCGTTGCGAATAAGGCCTGATTATGCGCCGACCTACCAATTCTGGGGTTTATCTATGCTTCGTCAAGGGAAACGGGACGAAGCTATTCAATTATTTTATCGGGCTTTGGAAATCAACCCGGATTTTTTAGAGGTGCGCTATCGTCTTATTGAAATCCTACCAGAAGCGAAGCGATTTAGTGAAACCGCAGATCAGTTTCGCGCCATTCTTAATAAAAAGCCTGAAGACTGTCCAACACGCAGTAAGTATGCCATAATGTTGGTTAATAACGGGCAATCTAAGGAAGCCATGGTGGAATTCAAGAAGGTTGTTCAATTATGTCCAACCTATGCCGGCTCCCGGAACAATCTGGGGGTAATCCTGTACCGACAAGGACAACTTGACGAGGCCATCGAACATTTTCGGGAGGCGATTAGGTTGCAACCCAAATTTGCGAATGCCCACCATTTTCTTGGCAGGGCGTTACAACAAAAGGGAATGATAACCGCAGGCCAGGTTCATTTATTAAAGGCTGCTGAAATTAATCCAGATTATGGTGCTAAGAATCACTGAGATTGAGATGGGCATAAGAGATGCGTTCATCAAAAAAAGCGGATTGCCTGCCTGCTGTCTTTTAATTATACTATGTATATCAGTTTATTACCCAATTTTGCACTTTGATTTCCTCAGCTTTGATGAGGAACAGTATGTGACAAAGAACCCCATGGTTCAGGCTGGGCTAACCTGGGAAGGTTTCCAGTGGGCCTTTACGACCACCGAGGCGGGATTTTGGCAACCGGTTGTTTGGCTTTCCCACATGCTGGACTGTGAACTCTTTGGAATGAATCCCGGGGGGCATCATATTAGCAACCTGCTCCTTCATATGGTGAATACGCTGCTTCTCTTCCTGATGCTCAAGTCCATGACCGATGCTCCTGCGCGTAGCGCTTTTGTGGCGGCACTATTTGCCGTTCATCCCCTCCATGTGGAGTCAGTGGCCTGGGTGGCCGATCGTAAGGACCTCCTTTGCGCTTTGTTTTGGTTTCTTACCATGAGCGCCTATTTTTTTTATGTCAAAAGTCCGGGAATGCTTCGCTATCTGTATGTTATTGTTTTATTCATCATAGGGCTTATGTCGAAGCCAATGATAGTTACACTTCCGGCCGTCCTGCTCTTTTTAGATTTCTGGCCTTTGCGACGTCTATCGGAGGCGCCCCTTTCTATGGGCCGCGATATTGTGACGATAATAAAGGCCAGTAGAAATTGCCGGTGGCTTGTGCTGGAAAAAATACCGTTGTTCCTTATGACGCTGCCTATAATATTGATTACATTTCTCGCAGAAACACAGGCGGAGGCGTTGCCGCCGCAAGCGGCCTTCCCTCTCCACCTGCGCTTGGCCAATACCTTGGTCAATTATGTCCATTATCTGGGTAAGACATTTTACCCCCTTCACCTATCCATATTTTATCCCCAGCCGGGATTGCGTCCCCTGTGGCAGCCCTTTCTGGCCGGATTGTTTCTGGCCGGTTTGACAATTCTGGCATTGCGCATGTCCCGCCGTTATCCCTATATCGTGACCGGTTGGTTCTGGTATGTCATTGCCCTTGTCCCAGTGATCGGTTTAATTCAGGTAGGTTCCCATGTAATGGCTGACCGTTATACTTATATTCCTTTGATTGGAATTTTTATGCTTGTGGCTTGGGGCGGTTCTGAAATCCTTAACAACTGTGGCTGGCAGCGAATGTCGCTGTATGTTGCCTGTGTGATGGTAGTCGTTTTGGCACTCATTGCAGTGAAACAGGTACATGTCTGGCAAAACACGGAGACCGTTTTTCGTCAAGCATTGGCTGCGACAGAGAATAATTACCTGGCACACAACAATCTGGGTGCGGTTCTTATGGATTGTGGTAAAGTGGAGGAGGCATCCTTACATTATCGTGAAAGCCTTCGCATAAAACCGCATTTCAATCTGGCACGGGTGAATCTTGGCAATGCATTAATTACTATGGGACGTATTGACGAAGGAATATTATGTTACCGAACGGTGTTGAAGAACAACCCGAAGGACAGGCTGGCCATGCGCAATTTGGCAGATATTTTTCTTAAGCAGGGAAATTATGTCGAGTCACTGGTAATATACAAGAAATTATACGGTCATGATCCTAATGATCCGGGACTAAACAACAATATGGGAGTGGCATTGTCCCTTTCCGGTCAACCGGCGCCAGCGGTGTTTTATCTAAAAAGGGCCTTGACACTTAATCCTGATAATATTGAGGCAAAAGACAACCTTCGGAAGCTCGGCTATGCGAATGGTCAGTGAAAGCGATAAGTTGCCCATCCGCTACCGGGAAGAGCGAAAACGGTTATGGGATAAAATAGCCCACTGGCGCGCGGCCGGTTTGGGTTGGGGTAATTACTACCATCAGCGTTTGGTGGATATCTATCGGTTCATCATTCCGGCGGGTATGCGGGTTTTGGAAATTGGTTGTGCCGAAGGGGATCTCCTTGCCGCCCTGAAACCTTCCCAAGGTGTTGGCATTGATTTCTCCCCGCAGATGATTAGGCAGGCAAAGGAGAAATATCCACAATACAAATTTCGACAAGTTGATGCACATGATATCAGCGAGGCCGGTGAATTCGACTTTGTCATCCTATCCGATCTGGTCAATGATCTATGGGATGTACAGGCTGTTTTGGACAGAATACAACGGGTTACGTCAGATCATACAAGAATTGTTATCAATACATACAGCCGTGTTTGGGAGCTTCCCCTATTGCTGGCCAGATCGTTGCGCCTTGCCGCCCCGGTGCTCCCTCAGAACTGGTTGACAGTTAAGGACTTAGAAAATCTCCTGAATCTGGCAGGATACGAAATCATTCATAATTGGGGAGAGGTCATTTGTCCCTTGGCTTTGCCTTTCTTGTCACCGCTATGCAATCAGTATTTAGTAAAACTGTGGCCGTGCCGCCTACTATCCCTAAGCCATTTTATTGTGGCAAGACCGCTCGGTGCAAAGGCGCTGCCACCGCCTGAGCCCATAGTTTCGGTTATTGTTCCGGCCAGAAATGAAGAAGGGAACATAAAGGAAATTGTTCGGCGAGTGCCTGAAATGGGAGCAGGAACGGAAATAATATTTGTTGAAGGTCATTCCACTGACCAGACCGTTCAGGCAATAAAGGATGCCATGAACAGTTGTCCGTCACGACGCTGTTTGCTGGTTAGACAAACAGGTGAGGGAAAGGGCGATGCAGTGCGTTCAGGTTTTTCAAATGCTTCAGGGGATATCTTGATGATTCTCGATGCGGACCTGACGGTGCCGCCGGAAGATTTGCCTCGCTTCTATAATGTTTTGGTGAGTGGCAGGGGTGAGTTTGCCAACGGGGTGCGGCTTGTATATCCCATGGAGAAGGAGGCCATGCGTTTTCTGAATTTTTTAGGCAATAAGTTTTTTAGTCTGGCCTTTTCCTGGTTGCTGGGGCAGTCCATAAAGGATACACTTTGCGGCACCAAAGCCCTTTGGCGAAGAGATTACGAACGGATTGCTGACAACCGGGATTACTTTGGTGATTTTGATCCTTTTGGTGACTTCGATCTCCTGTTCGGTGCGGCTAAGCTGAACATGAAGATTCGAGATGTGCCTATTCGTTATCGCGAAAGAACTTATGGTTCCACAAACATAAGGCGCTGGAGGCATGGCTTACTGCTGCTACGGATGACCCTTTTTGCCCTCCGGAGGATAAAATTTGTATGAGCGGGTGTTGCTGATGAACCGATTTGATAGTGGATCAGAGCGGGCGAGAAGGGAAATAGAGCATGGCCGCATAATTAGCCGGGCTGATACGGAGGAAATCTGGGGTTGGAATACACCGGCAGGACGACTTCGCGCCCGGCGACGGGGGGAGATGATCATGCTGAAAGCAGGCTTACAACCCACCATGAACGTTTTGGAGATTGGCTGTGGGACGGGCCTTTTCACGGCGATCTTCGCCCAAAGCGGCGCCCGGATACTTGCCGTGGACATATCTCGAGACCTGATAAATAAAGCTGTTGTGAGGAACCTGCCGTCAGATCGAGTGCAATTCAGCAATGTGCCGTTCGAGGATGAAAAGGTCGAGGGTCTTTTCGATGCGGTCGTGGGATCATCAATCCTCCATCATCTGGATATAGAGCAAGCACTGAGGCTTATTTTTAAACTCTTGTTGCCCGGTGGCATCATGTCCTTTGCTGAACCCAACATGCTGAACCCGCAAATAATGATTCAAAAAAACGTTCCCTGGTTAAAGGAAAGACTGGGCGATTCTCCGGATGAAACGGCCTTTTTCCCATGGGGGCTTGGCAAACAGATTGCCGCCGCAGGTTTTTCGGATGTAGAGGTCATACCCTTCGACTGGCTTCACCCCCTGACGCCGAAGTCCATGATCAGTGCCTTTATTCTGCTGGGGAGCGTTTTAGAGAAGGTGCCGATGATCCGAAACCTTGCGGGATCGCTACTCATATCGGCCCGAAAGCCTGCCAAGAAAAGATGAATCGATACGCTGACGGAAAAACAATTGCCACGATACTGCTTATCGTCATCACCCTAACTGCTTATTGGAATATCCGTTATCATGAATTCATCTTTTTTGACGACCAGATATACATTACCAATAACCGTCATGTGCATGAGGGCTTCAGCAAAGAAAGCCTTGTATGGGCCTTTACCAATACCGATACAGGGCACTGGCATCCAATAACCTGGATTTCTCATATAATGGATTACGAACTGTTTCGTCTGAATCCGGCCGGGCATTATGGAACAAACATCTTGCTACATTTGATTAATGTCCTGTTGCTGTTGATCTGTCTGCAAAAGCTGACGGGCAGATTTTGGCACAGCCTCATGGTCTCCGCTCTCTTTGCCGTTCATCCCCTGAATGTGGAGTCTGTAGCCTGGGTGGCGGAACGTAAGAACCTCCTGAGCACTACATTCTGGCTACTGACCATGCTTTGCTATGCTCGTTATGTAAAGAAGCCAAGTCCTGTCCGATACCTTCTCTTGACGATTGTTTTTATCGGCGGTCTGCTGACCAAACCTATGCTGGTCACCCTGCCATTTGTATTGCTCCTTCTTGATGTGTGGCCGCTACGGCGAACCGACTTTAAAAGGATTCCCTGGGGACTGCTTACCGAGAAATCTCCACTCATTGTTTTATCCATTATCTCCGTAATCATGACCATAGCTGCCGCCCATTCCGTCGGGACTATTGCCGAAATGAACGCCATAACTCTGACTGACCGTATCCAGAATGCCTTCCTTTCCTACGCCATTTATATCTACAAGATGTTCTGGCCTTTTGATCTTGCCGTTTTTTATCCCTATCCTAAGGTATTTAATCCCTTGATTGTTGCGCTTGCTGCCTTTTTTCTCTTGATGATTTCAGCAATGGCTTGGCGGTTACGACGAGCTCAACCCTACTTATTGTTAGGCTGGTTATGGTTTCTCGGAACGTTGCTGCCCGTGATAGGACTGATCCAAGTCGGGCAGCAGGCACTGGCGGACCGCTATACATATGTGCCGATGATCGGTCTGTTTATCATGCTTGTTTGGGGCATCCCAGCACTTTTCAAAGAGTGGGCGCTTTCAGTAAATTTGAAGGCAGTTTCGGCACTGATATTGTTGGCGCTATCATTCCTGACTTGGCGACAAGTACAGATCTGGGAAAGCAACAGTTCTCTCTTTCAGCATACATTAATGGTAACGGTCGAGAATCAAAAGGGACATCATGGCTTGGGTATGGCCTATTACTCAAAGGGTGAAACAGATAGGGCGTTAAGGCACCTAAAGGAGTCCCTGCGCATTAAGCAAGATGAAACAATCCACAATGATTTGGGAAATGTATACATGGCAGCAAAAAATTATCAAGAGGCGGAGGGTCACTTCCGGACAGCCTTGCAGTATAATGCCAAAAGCGCAAAGGCCCATAACAATATGGGGGCAGCCCTGGCTTCTCAGGGGCGCAGTGAAGAAGCAATCGTTCATTTTAGGGCAGCATTAAAACTGGATCCCAATTATAATGCTGCCTTATATAATCTTACAACGGCAATTAACGAAAAGAAATAAAATGCTGCCAAGGGATCATTCATGAGTGGATCAGGCCAGCCGCTGCATAATCAGAAGAGTATTTTTGCATGTGCCTTAATTATTCTCAGTTTATCCGTGCTTTTGGTTTATTGGCCGGTTCAACATTTTGAATTTATCAGTTACGATGACAACGTTTATGTAACAACAAACCGCCATATCCAATCCGGCTTAACGTGGACCAATATTAAATGGGCATTTATTACCACTGAGACAGCCAACTGGCATCCACTAACATGGTTGTCTCTAATGGTTGACCATGAGCTATATGCCTTGAATGCCGGAGGTTATCATTGGACGAATCTGCTTCTTCACCTTGTAAATACCATGCTCCTCTTGATTCTGCTATCCAGAATTACGGGATCTTTCTGGAAGAGCGCATTTGTAGCGGCATTATTTGGTCTGCATCCTCTTCATGTTGAATCTGTGGCCTGGGTCGCAGAACGTAAAGATGTCTTGAGTGGTTTTTTCGGCCTCCTGACATTGCTGGCTTATAGTGATTTTGTTCATCGGCCGGCACGCAAGAGTTATTATTTGACCCTTTTCCTGTTCATTCTGTCCTTGCTGTCGAAGCCAATGTTGGTCACATTACCTTTTGCAATGCTGCTACTGGATTACTGGCCCTTAAATCGCTTCAATACCAATCCAATTGAGTTATTCATCTCTCCAAATCAATTTTCAACCGGATATTTAAAACAAATATGGCCTTTTGTTTGGGAAAAGGCCCCCTTTTTTATTCTTTCTGTGATCTCCGGAATCATAACCATTGTTGCTCAACATCAGGGAGGCGCGACATCTTCCCTAACGGTGTTGCCATTCGAGCTTCGTCTTATCAACGCAGTTGTATCATATGCTTTATATATAAAGAAAATGTTCTGGCCTTTGGACTTGGCGTTACTTTACCCGCATCCCCTTTCCTGGCCCCTCTGGCAGATATGCCTCTCATTTGCTGTGCTGTTTTCTCTTAGTGTCCTTGTATTTGTTTTCCGAAGAAATCGTCCGTATCTGGCTGTGGGATGGTTATGGTATCTTGGGATGCTTATACCTGTGATTGGCATCATCCAGGTTGGAAATCAGGCACTTGCAGACCGCTATACATATCTTCCGCTTATCGGGGTTTTCATTATGATTACCTGGGGCATGTCGGATATGCTCAAAAATTTCAAATGTCACCGAATGATCTATTGTTTTTTATCTCTTGGCAGTTTGATTTTTTTCATCATCATATCAATACACCAGTTAAATTTCTGGCAAGACAGCATATCAGTGTTTAGCCGTTCTGTGGCAGTCAGCAAGAACAATGCTCAGATGCACTATAATCTGGGGATTGCCTATAAAGATAAAGGATTTTACGATAAAGCGATTCAGCAATACCGTACGGCGATAGAATTGAATCCGGGTGATCCAACTATTTATAACAATCTTGGCATTGCGCTTTTTTTACAGGGTAACTTTGAAGGGGCAGTTTCGGAGTTCAACCAAGCGTTAAAGATTAAACCGGACCATGCCGGAGCCCATAATAATATGGGTGTTGTCCTCTATTACGGAGGCGAAATTGACCGCGCCATTCAACATCTCAAGCAGGCATTAAGCTTAGTCCCCGAATATGCTAATGCTCACTATTATCTGGCTTTGTCTTTAAAGAGTAAAGACAATTTGAAGGAAGCTAATGAACATTTTCAAAAAGCTGCGGCAATAAATAAACAATATCAGAAATTCGGGGGGAAAAATCAATTTGATGTGATTATGAATTCAATTGAAGACAGCAAAAGACACCGGCAGTAAAACGCGCAAACATGCAATGCATAGGACGACATGCCGCAAGACAAGAAAAATCCAACCCTTCGAGAAGTCTTAGACGAAGCCGACTCGCACATTATATTTTCATTGCGATTCTTGTTGTCATTGCCTACCTACCTATTTTCACGGGAGATTTTGTATTTGACGATCAGACACTGATCAGGGATAATACCTATATAACAAGGCTTCAATCTGTATCCTCTTACCTTTCCCAAGAAGACGGCATAGTTGATAAACGTGACAAAGGCCTGCTTCACACGGGCTATTACCGGCCCCTGCTCAATATCACCTACTTTATGGACTACAAAATATGGGGGATGAAGGCTTACGGATTCCGGATAACGAATCTGATTTTGCATATTCTGGTCTGTTTTTTGTTATACGAATTGCTCCTTCGATTGACCGGACGCCAGCTTGATTCCTTCTGTGCAGTCCTTCTTTTTGCCGTGCATCCGGTTCATACGGAAACTGTTTCCATTATTGTATCGAGAAATAATATCCTGGTTACCATTTTTATCCTCATATCACTTTATTCCTATATTACCTGGTGGAAGAATGGCGCGCCCTTCGCCCTGGCAGTTTCACTTCTTGCCTTTGCAGGGGCTGTTTTTTCCAAGGAATTCGGTTTGATGGCTTTGCCAATCTTCTTTCTGTATCAGCGGCTGTTGGCTGAAGAAAAGAACCTCCGAAAGGAAATGGAGAGCTATATACCCTATCTGATAATTTTAATGTTCTATTTTATCATGAGAAAAACGGTTGTTTCCGCTCCCTTCAGCATTCCTGATGACATGCTCACCAGACTCGGCTATATTCCCTATCTCATCACCTATAATCTGAAACTCATTTTTTTCCCCCATAATTTGCACAGTTTTTCTGTCGGGTATCCGGGGTCCTTACTATCGCCCACAGTCATGGGGTCCTTCTTCATAGTCATTTTTATCGCTTTTTGTTTATATGCCTTGCGAAATGAATCGCTGGTTGTTTTCTCGACCGGGGCATTTTTCTTGACACTGTTGCCGGTACTCAATGTTATTGCCAAAGCTTCCGTATCTCTGGTGGCCATGCGTTGGCTTTACCTGCCCATGTCGTTTCTCGCCCTGGGTTTTGTTTGGATGTCGGCAAAGTTTTGCAATGTTCGTCGGAAAAGAGCGATACAGATTGTTTTTGTCGCGGTAGCTTTCTATTTTACCGTCGGATCATACACCTTGAATGCGTACCTCTGGCATGATCAAGAAACATTTCTGAAGCAGGAGGTCCGTCATTTTGCTAATGAGGCTTACTTGGGTGATTATGCGGAAATGATGTTCAAAAAGAAGCAGTATCAGGAGGCCGAACTATTTTTTCAGCGTTCGTTGAAGAAACCACCCATTCTGGCAAGTAATTTGATCAATTATGGGGCGCTGTTGATTGAAACGGGACGGCCGCAAGAAGCCCTGAACATTTTATTGGAGGCTCGGTCCCTCATTATGGACCATAAGGAACGTATGCACTGGAATAATAATATGGGCGGGGCTTTAACGCTTATTGGGGATTACGATCGAGCGCATGAATATTTTGGCAATGCGTTAGCTTTGGATCCGCAAGATGTCTTGGTAAACCGCAACCTGGCTTATTTGCTTTTTCGTGAGGGAAGGACTGAAGAGGCTAATCAATGCTTGAAGATCAGTGAGCAGATCAAACGTATGCGCTAAGTTATTGAACGTGCCTCACGATTAATATCTGGTAAGTTGTGAGATACAGAAACCGTAACATGCTTAAGCGTATCAACTTGATTTTGAAGTATAATAACAGTTGAGTCTCGGCATCAAAGAAAGTCACCCCAAAATATCTTGCGGAAGGCGATCGGCTGGGAGAGGTCGGATAAGAAAGATGTCCTGGAAACATCATTTGACTTCCTTATCCTATGTATGTAGAATTAAATCAATTCATTGGGCGAAGTACAAATAGATGGCTATTATGATTTTCAATGAAAGTTACAAAAAACGCCGGGTCCTCGTTACCGGGCACACCGGATTCAAGGGCGCCTGGCTGGCTATCTGGCTCAAGGAGTTGGGGGCCGAGGTTATCGGCTACGCGCTCGATCCGCCCAGCCATCCCAGCATTTTTGCCGCGACGGGCTTGGCCGACAAGATCATTCATGAGCATGGCGACATCCGCGATTTGGATCACCTTTTGGATGTCTTTGCCCGGTATGAGCCCGAGATAGTGTTCCATCTGGCGGCGCAAGCCCTTGTCCGCGCCTCTTATGACGATCCTAAAACGACCTTCGACACCAATATCGGCGGGACGGTGAACGTTCTGGAAGCGGTGAGAAAGACAGCCAGCGTCCGGGTCTTGGTCAACATCACCAGTGATAAATGCTACGAAAATCAGGAATGGGTGTGGGGCTACCGGGAAAACGACCCAATGGGCGGCCGTGATCCCTACAGCGCTTCCAAAGGTGGCGCGGAACTTGTTTTTGCCGCGTATCTCCGGTCATTTTTTTCGCAAGATAAATCCCCGGATGCGGTTAAAATAAAAAGTAAAACCGCATCACCAGCCAGGACAAAGGAGAATTTAATCAAGGGGGACAGGATGATAGGAGCAGCTTCTTGCCGCGCTGGTAATGCCATCGGTGGCGGCGACTGGGGCCGGGACCGGCTGCTTCCGGATTGCATCCGGGCGCTCACCACCGGTGAAGCCATCGGCATTCGCAATCCCCATGCCATTCGTCCCTGGCAGCATGTTATGGAACTCCTCAGCGGTTATCTCTGGCTGGGCGCCTGCCTGTGGGAAGACCCCAAAAAATACAGTGACGGCTGGAATTTCGGGCCGCCGAATGAAACCCATGTGACTGTAGGCGAGGTTGTTAACAGTTTGATTAAAGTCTGGGGTGCCGGGCAATGGCAGGATATGTCGGTGACGGGGGCGGTTCATGAGGCTGCCACGCTGAAGCTCTGCTGCGATAAGGCTGCGACTTATTTGGGCTGGCGAAATGTCCTTTCACTGGAGCAGGCTATCGCCATGACGGCGGATTGGTATAAGATGTTTTACGGTGGCGCTGCGCAGGAATCTGTCTATGGCTTCTGTGGAGAGCAAATTTCGGCGTACGTGAAGATGGCAAAAAAACAAAAAGTAGTTTGGGCAGGTCAGTTCGAAGCATAGATTTTATGGACGAAGCTACGTTGAGAAATAGAGTCCTGAGTGCGGTGGCAGATTATTTCGTGGCCTGCCATGCGCCAAGGTTGGAGGCGCCTTTTATTCCCGGGAAGACTTTGGTTCCCGTCTCCGGCAAAGTCTATGACGCCGAGGATATGGCCACCGTCATGGATGCGGTCCTCGATTTCTGGCTGACGACGGGACACTTCGCCCATACCTTTGAAAAGTCATTTTCCGCATATCTGGGCGTCCGCCATACGCTGCTGTGCAATTCCGGATCTTCCGCCAATCTCCTGGCCCTGGCCTGTCTGACCTCGCCTCAACTCAAGGATCGGCGCCTCCAGCCGGGAGACGAAGTGATCACCATTGCCGCCGGTTTCCCCACGACGGTAAATCCCATCGTGCAACTGCGGTTGGTTCCAGTATTCGTGGACGTGACGATCCCGACCTACAATGTTGACGTGTCCCAACTTGAAGAAGCGCTCAGTCCGAAGACGCGGGCCGTCTTTCTTCCTCACACCCTGGGGAATCCCTTCGATCTTGCCGTAGTTGCCGATTTCTGCCGGACGAATAAACTCTGGCTTATCGAGGACAGTTGTGATGCCCTGGGGGCGGTGTATAAGTATCGTCTGGTCGGCAGTTTCGGTGACTTGGCTACTTTCAGCTTCTATCCCGCTCATCATATTACCATGGGGGAGGGGGGCGCTGTCGTCACGAATAATGGTGAGCTCAAGAAACTGGTCGCATCTTTCCGGGACTGGGGCCGTGACTGCTGGTGCGAAACGGGCCATAACAACACCTGCAAACGGCGTTTTGATCAACAGTTCGGCGATCTTCCCCATGGCTATGACCATAAGTACGTTTATTCACATCTCGGCTACAACCTGAAGCTGACAGATTTCCAAGCCGCCCTGGGATTATCACAGTTGCAGAAGCTGCCCCGGTTTATCGAGATTCGCCGGCAAAACTTTGGCATCCTGTATGAAGGCTTGAAAAAACTGGAAGAATTCTTTATTCTTCCGGAACCGACGGCCAATGCGGAACCGAGCTGGTTCGGCCTCCCCATCGCCGTCCGCCCCGAGGCGCCGTTTACGAGAAATGACCTGATCCGCCATCTGGATCAGGCCAGGATCGACACGCGGCTCCTCTTCGGCGGGAATCTCACCCGCCAACCGGCCTTCCGGGATGTTCCGCACCGTCGAATCGGCGATCTGAAGAACTCCGATTTCGTCATGAACCAGGTCTTCTGGATTGGGGTGTATCCGGGACTGAGCAGGGAAATGCTGGAATATGTAATTGATATAATGAAAAATTTTGTTTCAATTAATACGTGAGATGTTTTCTTCACGCCGAGCAACAAAGAGAAGGAGAATTGAAATGACAAGCATTGAATTTGACACCATTGTTTTCCTGGAAGGTAAAATATATGTTGCCTATTCTCCAAAGCTTGATGTCTCAAGTTGTGGAAGTACAGTCGATGAAGCCCGATGCAATTTAAAGACGGCCGTTCGTCTCTTCCTTGAGGAAGCAGAAAAAATGGGGACCTTGGAAGATATTATGTGCGAAGCAGGATACGAAAAGGCATCATACGGTGATTGGACGGCGCCACGGTTGATTGCCACCGAGCATATGTCGTTGTAAGTTCAATGTCTAGAATAATACCAATACCGGCAAGGAAACTGATGAAGGTTTTTGAAAAAGCAGGGTTCTCCTGTGTAAGAATCGAAGGTGATCATTACGTATATACAAAAGCCGGTATTGCCAGACCCGTTGTAATACCGAATTGGCCGGAGGTGCCGGTGTTTATTATTAAAAACAATCTGCGTTCGGCCAATATCAGCCGGGAAGAATATTTTCATTACCTTGGCGAAATTGGTTAATGTCTATGTCAATAATTATTAAGAAAAGGCATCTGATTTGAAGAAGAAAATTCCTGTAGTCATTCTTTGCGGCGGGATGGGGACGCGCCTGGCGGAACAGACGGAAGTCCGCCCCAAGCCCCTGGTGGAGATCGGCGGGCGGCCCATCCTCTGGCACATCATGAAGCATTACTCCCATTACGGCTTCAATGAATTCATCCTGGCCCTGGGCTACAAAGGGGAGATGATCAAGCGGTATTTCCTGGATTTCTACACCTTGCAGAAAGATTTCTCCGTCTCTTTGGAAAATGGGCAAGTACGTGTGATCAAGGATAATCACGGGGAGAAATGGACGGTTCATCTGGTGGATACAGGGCTGGATACCCAAACCGGCGGTCGCCTGAAACGCCTGGCGGGGCTGCTGGGTAAGGAGTCCTTCATGATGACCTATGGAGACGGCGTCTGCGATGTCAATCTCGATGGGCTGCTGCGGTTTCATACGCAGCAAAAGGGGCTTGTGACGCTGACGGCGGTGCGACCCCCGGCCAGATTCGGCGCCCTGGGGTTTGCAGGGGCGAGAATCGTCCACTTCAAAGAGAAATCTACTCTCCACGAAGGCTGGATAAATGGCGGCTTCTTCGTCATCGAAAATGAGGCCCTCGGTTATATCAAGGATGACGTCATGTGGGAGCACAATCCCATGGAAACCCTGGCGGCGACTGGGAAGGTATGCGGCTACCAGCATGAAGGTTTCTGGCAGTGCATGGATACGGCCCGGGACCTGCGTTATCTTGAATCCCTCTGGGCGGCGGGAAACGCACCTTGGAAGACGTGGTAAGGCCGTATGAACCGACCGGTCTGATTGTTTTCAATCTTTTAATAACGGTACATGTTTCGCTCAGATATGAATAGAGATCGTTTGATGGGAACGAGCACATGCAGGGTATGCGGAAATGAATTTTTCGACGAACCGCTGCTACGATATCACAATATGCCTAAATCCGCCCAATTTTTACCTGATGCCGAATCGTTGGGAAGTGACTACGGGGTTGAATTGGACGTATGCCAGTGTTCGGGATGTGGGTTGGTTCAATTGAGTAACCCACCGGTTCATTATTATAAGGAGGTTATCCGCTCCTCGGCCGTGTCGCAAGCGATGACGGATTTCCGTAAGAAACAGTTCCGGGATTTTGTAAAGAAATATTCGCTGCGAAGAAAGAAGATCATCGAGATCGGGTGCGGCAGGGGCGAGTATCTCTCCATAATAGGTGAATTTGCGGACTTCGCATATGGCCTGGAATCTTCAGAACAATCCGTTGAACAGTGTAAAAAGAACGGGCTGAATGTTGCTGCCGGATTTGTAGAAAGCGCCGACTATAAAATAAGCCATAATCCTTACGACGCTTTCTATATGTTAAACTTCCTGGAGCATCTTCCTGAACCCAATGCAACACTGCGAGGCATATATAACAACATGACGGATGAAGGAATAGGGCTTATTGAAGTTCCTAATTTCGATATGATCCTGAAAAATAAACTGTTCTCTGAATTTATCATTGACCACCTGCTGTATTTTACAAAAGACACTTTAATTTCAACCTTGTTGCTGAATGGTTATGATGTCCTTGATTGCAAGGTTGAATGGTATGATTACATAATTTCTGCTGTCGTGAGGAAGAAGAAAAAAGCTGAAATGGCGGATTTTTATAAATATCAGAATCAGATAAAGGACGAGGTAGATATATACCTATCGCGTTTTCAAAATAAGAAAGTTGCCATATGGGGGGCGTCACATCAGGCGTTGTCCATTATTTCCTTGTTCAATCTCTCAGAAAGAATTGCATATATAATTGATTCCGCTACCTTTAAACAGAACAAATTCACGCCGGCCACGCATATTCCCATTGTACCTCCCGACAAACTGTATTCAGAGCCAGTGGATGCCATTATTGTTATGGCGGCAGGATACGCCGACGAAGTAGCAAACATTATCAGACAGAAATTCGATAAAATGAACATCTCCATACTCAGAAGCTTCGGATTGGAAATTATTCAATCTTGAAAACGATGACAGATAATTACGAAAATCCCCTGAAGGAAGATTTAGAGCATATTTTGTCTCATACAGAAGGCCTTTGGGAAGAACTGCGGGGGAAAAACATATTTATTACCGGCGGGACGGGATTTTTCGGAACTTGGTTCCTGGAGAGTTTTGCCTGGGCAAATAGACGGTTGAACCTTAACGCATCAATACTGGTTCTGACAAGAGACATTAATGTGTTTCGAAAAAAGGCCCCCCATCTGGCTAACGACCATTCGATATCTTTTCATCAAGGCGATGTTCGTTCTTATGAATTTCCTAAAGGCGTATTTGAATATATTATTCATGCTGCCGCATCGTTCCAGTCAAATATGCGTGAAGAGGACGCTTTAGATGTATTTGACATCATTGCTGATGGAACGCGACATACCCTGGAGTTCGGGAAACAGTGCAACCTGAGAAAATTCCTTTTAATAAGCTCGGGGGCTGTTTATGGCAAGCAGAAGCCAAACATGAAAGGTATTCATGAAGATTGCCATCAGGGGCCTGATCCAACTGATTGGCATTCTGCCTATGGAGAAGGCAAAAGGGTTGCGGAACTGATAACCATCCTAAATGCGAGGAAATTTAATTTCGAAGCAAAGATCGCCCGTTGTTTCACTTTTTTGGGGCCATATCAAAGATTGGATGGTCAATGGGCAATTACGGATTTTATAAACGATGGACTGAAAGGCGGCCCCATTGTGGTAAAAGGGGATGGTATGCCTTGCCGTTCCTATTTGTACGCCGCAGATTTGATGATTTTTTTGTGGAAGATATTGTTTGATGGGAAGTCCTGTTTGCCCTACAACGTGGGGTCTGATGTCGAAACCAGTATCCGAATCCTTGCGGAAATCGTGGCGGATTCATTCAAGATGGAAGGTAATGTAGTCATTTCCGAGAAGCAAGTAACTGATCGTGATAACAATCGTTACGTGCCCTCGATTGAGAGAGCGAATGAAGGGTTGAATCTGAGGCAATATATTGATCTAAAGAGTGCAATCAAACGGACGATTGAGTTCATCAAACTTCAGAATTAAGGATACAGAAAATGAAAAGTGTAAAGATCGGCCAACGTAACATAGGGGATGGATACCCATGTTTCATTGTTGCTGAAATCGGGATCAACCATAATGGTGATGTTGATATTGCCAAAAAATTGGTTGATATTGCCGTTTTTTCCGGGTGCGATGCGGTAAAATTTCAAAAACGAACGGTTGATGTTGTGTACTCGGTAGAAGAACTTGCCAAACCTCGCGAAACCCCTTTCGGTACGACAAACGGAGATTTAAAATACGGGCTGGAGTTCGGGCGGAAAGAATACAAAGAAATTGACAGGTACTGCAAGGCAAAGAAAATTATGTGGTTTGCGTCCTGTTGGGATGAAGCTTCCGTTGATTTCATAGATCAATTCAATGTCCCTTGTTATAAGATAGCATCAGCAAGCTTAACCGATGATGGACTTTTAAAATACACCCGTGCAAAAGGAAAACCGATAATTCTTTCGTGTGGGATGAGTACGATTGAGCAGCTTGATCACGCGATCAAGGTTCTTGGCATGAAAGATTTGATTATTCTCCACACATGCAGCACCTACCCCTCTGATTATAAAGAGCTAAATTTAAAAACAATTATATCTCTAAAAGAGAGATATAAAATACCCGTCGGCTATTCAGGACATGAAACCGGCATTCCTTCTTCCACTGCCGCTGTCGCTTTGGGGGCATGCGTTGTGGAAAGACATATTACTCTCGAGCGTTCCATGTGGGGATCAGATCAGGCGGCATCACTTGGGCCCAGCGGCATCATAAAGCTCGTAAGAGACATACGGCTCGTGGAATTGTCCCTTGGTGACGGTGTAAAACAGGTTTATGAAAGTGAAAAGCCCATCATTGTCAAGCTACGCAGAAAAGGCAAGTAATGATAAAAGACATTAAAGCTGTGGCCCTCGATGTCGATGGCGTCCTGACGGACGGCACTTTCATCTGGGGAATCAACGGCGAGGAATATAAGAGATTTTCGTTTATGGATATCATGGGTGTTTCCCTGGCCTCGAAAGAGGGAATTATTTTCGCCTTGATTTCCGGTGAGGACAATGTTCTGGTCGATAGATTTGCCGATAAAATGAAGATTGTCCATGTATTCAAGGGAATAAAGGATAAGGCGGTGGCCTTGCGTTCATTTGCCGCGACAAACAAGCTGTCGATGGAACAAATCTGCTTTATGGGCGATGATGTGAATGATCTTGGGGCGCTGAAACTGGCCGGTTATTCGGCCGCGCCGGCCAACGCACACGAAAACGTGAAACGGTCAGTCAATCTCATTACCACCAAATCAGGCGGAAACGGCGCCGTCAGGGAATTGTTGGATATGATTTTAGCAAAGAAAACATCAGGTAAAAAATGAAACTCTCCGATTATGTCATGCAGTTTATCGCTCATCAGGGAATCGAACACATATTTTATCTGCCCGGCGGCGGCGCCATGCACTTGGTTGACTCGCTGGGCAAGCTTAAGGACGTGGAAAGTGTCTGTTGTCTACACGAACAGGCCGTTGCCATTGCCGCTCAATCGTATGCCATGCATACCAATCATCTAGGAGTAGGTCTGGTAACAACCGGTCCGGGCGGCACCAATGCCATTACGGGTGTATGTGCGGCCTGGATTGATTCCGTTCCCTGCTTGTTTGTTTCCGGACAGGTCAAAAGATCGGATATGATGACTGGGAAAGGACTCCGGCAATTGGGAATCCAGGAAGTGGATATCGTTGCCATGGTTCATTCCATTACAAAATATGCGCTTACGGTGAAAGAACCGACATCGATCAGGTATCATCTGGAAAAAGCTATTTATCTTGCAAAAAAAGGGAGGCCGGGACCCGTATGGATTGATATTCCCTTGGATGTGCAGGGAACCATCATAGACGAAACCGCACTGGAGGGTTTCAATACCGCAGAGATCAAACAAAAAAAACCGGATGCTTCTATCACAAAAAAAGCTGTCGGAAAAATTATCGGCTACTTGAATAAATCCGAGCGGCCCATAATTATTGCCGGTGATGGAATAAAGATTTCCAACTCAAAAGATTTATTTCTCAAAATAATTAATCATCTGGATGTCCCGGTCATACCCACCTGGAAGGCCATGGATATGCTTCATGAAGAACATGGATTATATGCGGGGAGATGTGGAATCCTGGGCGAACGTTCCGCCAATTTCGCGGTGCAAAATTCCGATTTGCTTTTATGCATCGGTTCAAAAATGGATTTTACCCAAACGGGTTTCGATACCAAGTCCTTTGCACGCGCTGCCAAAAAAATTGTCATTGATATTGATAAAAATGAAATTAAGAAACTGGATTTCAAGGTAGATTTAAAAATAATCGCTGATGCCGGATTAGTCCTTAAAGAAATCGCTGATCAGTTGAATAATCTAAAAGTCAAAGACAGAAGTGCCTGGAAAGATAAAATAAAACAATGGCGAAAAAAATACCCGATAGTATTGGAGGAATATTACACAAAATCAGGGCTGGTCAATCCGTACATGCTGATAGATGTTTTATCACGGGAAGCGACAAGCGATGACGTAATTAACCCCTGTTGCGCCGGCACCGCTGCCGAGTATAACTTTCAAGCATTCAAGATTAAAGAAAATCAGAAATTTATTACCAATCATGGCCTTGGCCCCATGGGTTTTGAATTGCCCGCCAGTATCGGTGCGTGTCTTGCCAATCACAGAAAACGAACGATCTGTGTAGCCGGCGACGGCGGTTTCCAATTGAACATTCAGGAATTGGAAACACTGCGCAGGCTTAATTTACCTGTAAAAATATTTATTATGAACAACAATGGTTATTCTTCGATCAGGACGATGCAGGAAACACATTTTAGCGGACATTATGTCGGCAATGATCCTTCTTCGGGATTGACGTTGCCCGATATCATAGGGATTGCAGAGGCTTATAAAATAAAGGCCATCCGAATTTATGACGCGAGCGAACTGCAAGCAAAGGTCAAAGAAGCGCTCGAATTCCCGGGGCCTGTTGTATGTGACGTTATGGTCATACCCGGCTTTAAAGTTTCACCGAAAGCCGCTTCCCAGCGCAGGGAAGACGGAACCATGGTTTCCAAGCCTCTGGAGGATCAATGGCCGTTTTTGGACAGGAAGGAACTCGCATCCAATATGATGATTCCACTGGTTATGGAATAGCCAATAAGGAATGGCAATGAAAGATCTATTTTCGGTCAAAGGAAAGGTCATTATTCTTACTGGCGGCAAAGGTTTTCTCGGCTCGCAATTCAAACGGCATTTGACTTTATGTGGCGCGAAAGTCGTCATCCTTGACATCCAGGCGAAAACCCCTGTTGATATTACCAACCCTGAAGATGTGAAAAAAGCCGTGGATGAAACATTGAAAGCTCATAAGCGCATTGACGGCATGGTTAATGTTGCCGCGATCAATGCCGTTCCGGGAAGCGAAACGTCGAATGATTTCTGGACGCCCTATGAAAAATATCCACTGGAACTCTGGAAAAAGGAACTGGAAGTCAATCTTACCGCTGCCCATATTGTAACGCAGGCCGTTGCGCCCGTAATGATGAAACAAAAAAGCGGCGCTATTGTTTTTCTTGCTTCCGATCTGGCAGTCATTGCTCCCAACAACAGTATCTATCAGGAAGGAAATTTCAAAGACATTGCATACGTTACATCCAAAACCGGATTGTTGGGATTGATGCGTTCCTGGGCATCCTATCTCGGCAGTTATAATGTCCGGGTGAATGCGGCGGTTCCCGGCGGCATGTTCAACGGTCAGCCGGACGAATTTGTAGAAAAAAACAGCGCGTTGAACATGCTGGGACGAATGGCGAAAAAAGATGAATATAACGGCGTTATCCAGTTTCTCTTATCCGATGCGTCTTCCTACATGACGGGGGCGACACTCGTTGTTGACGGCGGCAGGACGGCCTGGTGATGAAATTTTTGATTTGCGGTATAGGTTCCGCCGGACAGCGTCATTACAAGAATTTGACCTCGCTTGGACATCAGCTTGCCCTGTATCGCGCCGGCGGCGGCGCCAACGCCCCTTTTATAGAAAAATTTTTATCTGCAGAAGCATCGGCGGGAAGAAAAGCAATATCTTATCGCAATCTTCAGGAAGCCATTGACGATTTCCGACCGGACGCTGTTTTCATCACCAATCCCAACAGCAAACATCTGAAGACAGCGCTGCTTGCGGCAAGATCAGGCTGCAATCTTTTTATTGAAAAACCCCTGTCGCACACCCGGAATGGATTGGCGGAACTACAAGCGCTTGCTGAAGAAAAGAATCTAAAAATCATGATCGGCTACAATCTCCGCCGGCATCCGCTTTTGATAAAGATGAAGGCAATGGTTGCCGAAGGCGTGATAGGCCAACCACTATGCGCCAATATTGAAATGGGCGAAAACATCGAAGACTGGCATCCCTGGGAGGATTACCGTCAGACCTACGCCGCTTATAAGGACGGCGGAGGCGGCGCTGTGTTGTGCTTCAGCCATGACATCGATTATATGTACTGGTTTTTCGGCATGCCGGAGAAAATTCATGCGGTTGGAGGTAAGATAACACCTCTGGAAGGCAATGCCGAGGATATGGTTAAGGCATTACTGGAATACAACAACGGGTTCATTGTTTCCCTGCATCTTGACTACTGGCAGAGACCGCCCCGGCGTTTATTTGAAATCATCGGCACAAAAGGAAAAATATCCTGGGATTATTATGGGAAAAACCTGACGTTGGTTTCTCGGACCAGTAATACCGCCCCGGCTATATATCCGGTTCCTGAAAATTTTGACCGAAACGTTATGTTCGTTGACGAGGTAAAAGAGTTTATTTCCGTATTGAGCGGGGAAAATGAATCCCTCATACCCCTTCAACAAGGGATAGATGTTCTGGAAATATCGCTGGGTATAAAAGAACAGATAGGTTTTTAATCAAAGCAGAGGGTTTATTTATTGTGATGGATTACAAAAAAGCAATTGGCGATTACCTGGATGAAGTGCTGAAAAGAAAAGAGTTCAGTATCGACAGGATAAAACGAGAAATTAAAAGCTCAAAAGTTGTTTGCGCATTTGGTTTAGGAATGGTTTCATATCCTATTATTACGGCTATAAAAAAGCTTACAGATATAAAGATAAATTTTTCATCCGATAATGATAGCTCAAAATGGGGGAAAACTTTTCATGATAATTTAAAATGCATTTCTCCGAAGGAACTGGAAGAATATAAAGACGATATCGCCATTCTAATAACTACTCAGCATTATAAAAAAATTCACCAGCAGTTATTAGAAAAAGGTTTTAAAAAAATATTTGCCATTACAGAATACAGACTTCTGAATGACACGTATTTCAAAAACAAAGAAAACATTCAGACGATAAAAGATAATGTCCTGAAGGTAACGGATATATTGGAAGATGAACGATCCAAAGAAATAATGTTTATGCTGATAAAAAACTGGTTTGATTTCAATGTTGATACGGTAGGCTATGAAGAAATATTTACAAATGATGAATACTATCCTTGCGACATTATTCAATTAAGTGCCAATGAATCCTTTGTCGATGTCGGAGCGTATAACGGCGATACGATAATCGATTTCATCAAAAAAACACATAACCAGTTCAACGCCATTTTTGCTTTTGAACTGGATAAAAAGAACTTTAAAGAGTTGGAAGCGACGGTTGACAAACTGGCAGCATCGGTAAAGAACAAGATAAAGCTATATAATTTCGGACTTCTGGATGAAGAGAAACACGTATATTATGAAACTGGCGGTTCCGGTTCTGAAAGCACATTTATCAATGTTATCAACAATGCATGCGCTTGTGGCAAAACCTTACGGCTAAATGATATCTTGAAAAATGAAAGTGTCACCTTTATTAAAATGGATATTGAAGGTTCGGAGGTAAAGGCATTGTCAGGTGCTGAAGAAATAATCAGAAAACAAAAACCCAAGCTGGCCGTATGCGTGTATCATAAACCGGAGCATCTCTGGGAGGTGCCTTTATATATTAAAAAAATTGTGCCCGAATATAAGATATACATCCGGCATCATACACCATTGGAGTACGAAACAGTTTGTTATGCCTTAATTTAAAACTGGAACTACATTTTTTTAAAAAGAGCAATCATGGTTACGGAAAAAGAAATCGAACAACAAAAAAGAGCGAAATTAAAAAGAGAAAAGCCTGATGTATTCGAAAAAGTCATCGGAATCGAAGAACGTTTTAAGCAGGGCATCCCAACGCCGATTATCGATATCGCTTACAACTACTCCTGCAATCTCAAATGCAGGCACTGCACAGCCTCCAGATTCAAGAAAAAAGGTAGGAAGCTCACACCGAAAGACCTGCTCAATATCAGCAGTCAGGCACATGAACTCGGTTTCTGCCAGTTTTGTCTTTCCGGAGGCGAACCGCTGATCTTTAAAGATCTTGATGAAGTCATTCTTTCGCTTCAGCCGGACAAGTTTCATCTGACCATGAGCACCAATGGTCATTTTATGACGCTGGAAAAAGCCAGACATTTGAAACAACTGGGGCTCGACAAGGTCAAAATAAGCCTGGACGACTTTGATGAGGGAAAACATAACACCAACCGCAATGATAAAGGAGCATATCGCAAAGCCATTGAAGCCATGATGAACGCGAAGGAAGCGGGATTGAGCGTCGTTATCCAAACCATTGTTACCCATCAGAACTGTCAGACAGGCCGTTTGTTTCAGATGGCTGAGTTTGCCAGGGAGCATGGGTTTACTGTTGACATGTTAATAGCCCGATGCACCGGCGAATGGGAAGGCAAGCATGAAGTTTTAATCAACGAGGAAGATGCTGAAATCTTGAGGAACGCACATGAGATACATCCGGTCTTGCACCGTGACACTTTCCACTCCTACGGAATGGATAAAGGATGCGGGGCAGTGAACGCGTGTCTGCATGTTACCCAATATGGTGATGTCCTGCCCTGTGTTTATATCCATATTGGAATCGGCAACATCTTCGAAGAAAGCCTTAAGGATATTGTGAACCGAGGCATGAGTATAAAGCATTTCAGGGACTACAATCCGAAATGTCTATCCGGAGAAGACAGAAACTTCATCAATAGTTACATGACCAGATTTTATGGCAAAAAACTACCCATTCCGTACACGGAGGTTTTCAACAAAAATGATTTTTGCGATTAAAGCAATTTCTTTAACAAGGATAGCAAAGAATGCAAAAGCTTATCAGTATTGTTACGCCGTGCTTCAATGAAGAGGAAAACGTCGGAGAAGTATATCGGCAAGTGAAGGATGTCTTCGAGAAAATGCCCGATTACCGGTATGAGCACATCTTTATAGACAATGCCTCAACTGATAATACGGTTTCCATATTGAGAAAAATCGCAAAAGATGATCATAATGTTAAAGTAATTATTAATTCCAAAAATTTTGGAACGATGAACAGCTATTATGCAATGTTTCAGTGTGCCGGAGACGCTGTTATTCAGGTAGTTGCTGATCTTCAGGACCCTCCCCCCATAATAAAAAATTTAATTAAGAAATGGGAACAAGGATACAAAATAGTTCTTGCCGTAAAAAACAAGAGCGAAGAGTCACAAATCATGTTCACGATTAGAAAGCTTTATTATAACATTTATAATAAAGCTTCAAATATTCAAATAGTTACGAATTTTTGCGGATTCGGTCTTTATGATAGGACAATAATTGATATCATGAGAAAAATTGATGATCCTCGCCCTGATTTGAGAAGTCTCATCAGTGAGATAGGATTTGAAAAGGCATTTATTAATTATGTTCAACCTGTGAGGAAAAAAGGAAAATCAAAAAACAATTTCTATAATTTATATGATCAGGCCATGTTGGGAGTTACCAGCGACTCAATTATTCCTCTTAGGCTTGCTAGTTTTATTGGTTTTTTCATCGCTGCTATCAATCTCATGATGGCGATTGTTTATTTCATATACAAGCTGATTTACTGGGATAGTTTCCAACTGGGCATGGCGCCAATGATAATCGGGATTTTTTTCTTTGGAGGTGTGCAGTTGTTTTTTCTTGGTATCATTGGTGAATACATCGGTGCCATCTTCACACAGGTTAAAAAAAGACCTCTGGTTATTGAGAAGGAACGAATCAATTTTGATTAGTCACAACGGTGCCTGTCTTTGAAAACATCATGGCAACAATTATGGCTGGATCATCAGTTAAAAATTCGCTTCCTCATTATCGGTGCCTGGAACACGATTTTCGGATACGGATCCTTCCTTTTTCTCTATTGGTTTTTAAGCTTTTTTCTCACTCCTCGGTTTATGGCATACATGACGGCCAGTATCGTTGGAAACATTATAGCCATGACCAATGCCTTTATTTTCCACAAGTATTTTACCTTTAAATCGTCAGAGCAAGGATTAGATGCCCTCAGGGAATATTTCCGTTTTGGTGGCACTTTTCTTTTTAACTTCATTTTAGGACTTATTCTGCTCCCTTTTTGTGTAGAAGTATTTGGGATGACACCGCAGGTCTCCGCAGCGGTAATCATCCTGATCTGTACGGTTTTCAGCTACATTGGCCATTCACGTTTTTCTTTTCGCTCCCGATAGCTGAAGCACTTTGGAGTTGGAAAATGGGTAAAACTCAGGATGAATGAGCAATCTTTTGAAATAGATATGGAAAATAATCTACAAAAAGTCAAATACGAGCAAAGACTAACATGTCCTTTGCATAATGATGTTGAAGATAATAAGTCAATAAAACTTATACCTTTTACATCCATTAACGATAAACTCACTGGTCGTGTCTTTAAAATTTTACGCTGTTCTAAATGCGGCGTAGGATTAACCGATCCTTTTCCTACCGAAGAAACTGTGAAGTGGCTCTATGAAGGGCGCGAATCAGTATCCAATTTTGATCCCATCAACGGAACATTTATGGATAGCATCAAAGATTTCTTTGCCAGAAAAGACCTGCGTAAGGTTCACGAAAGAGTAGGTTTCCCGAAGATATCTTACGTATTGGATTTTGGAACTGGTAATGGAAGATTTTCTGTCGCAAGTTTAAGAACTTTCCCCGGATGTATTGTTGATGCTGTAGATTTTGATACATATCCGCCGCCTGTTCTAAAAGGAATGAAAGGAATAAATTATCTGCCATTGACAACTTTTCTTCAAACTTCTAAACAATACGACCTTATTTTGTTGAGACATGTACTTGAACATGTGCATAACCCTCTTGGCTTTTTGCGCACAATGGCTAAACATCTTTCCTCGCAAGGTATACTTTATATCGAAGTTCCAAACATTGAATCAGCAAGTGTTCGTTATTTCAGCTCAATAGCCAACGCCCTCTCTGTCCCATATCATCTATTTAATTTTAATATACCGTCTTTGGAAAGCTTAATCCACTCAGCAGGATTAAAATGCCAAATCACTACGAAGGGGATGCCTTTTGTGGGATGCGTTCTTGCAGGATTATTAAAACAGGAACGTAATATAATTCATCAATTTCTTGGAATCACATTGCATCCCATTCAAATGATTATGGACTTTATCTATGGAAAGTTCATTATAGCAGCTATTTGCATAACAGATAATAAGGAAAGGTAAATCATGAGAGATACAAAAGAGAAATTGAGAAATATTAAGATCAAGCACAGTAAAGAGAAAATATAAAACACATTCAAAATCACTTTTTATCAAGTATTGGTATGATATTATTGGAATAATATTAAATTAATATACAATATCTAACTCATTATAGTTCAACTATACAAAAACAATATCTTAACAAAAACCCAATGGAGTCCCGACAATGATATTCAACGATTTCAGAAAACGCTTTTGGCCCATGATTATGTGGCAGATTACGATATTGCCAACGCGTCACATCAGCAATTGGAAATTAAGGCGCTTCGTTAACGGCCTCCTCGTTCCGTTGTATATTTTGAGGAACATAGGTAGCTTTTTTTCATCTCGTTTCATTCTTCCTGTGGTTACGCTCACCGTTACACGGCGATGCATATTGAACTGTAAGGAGTGCGTTTCGCTGTATCAATATTATCGTGTGGCTAAAGGAGGCGATATTTCATTTCAGGATTTAGCACCGGTTATAGATCGGCTTTATAATTCTGTTGACGGAGTACATTCTGTTTGTATGGGGGGCGGTGAGCCGTTTATGAACCCAGAAATATCAAGTATAATCGATGAAGTCGCCAATTCTCCCAAAGTTTCATGGGTTCGCACTTACACCACGGGAATGCCTATTCCAAGTGAAAAGGTCCTGAAAAGCCTCGCTAATCCAAAGGTTACCGTTGGAGTCAGCGATTATGGCGAAATTTCAAAGACAATCCGAAATGGGACAATCCAGAGCACATTTGAGGCGGCTGGCGTGATGTATCGAATTGAAAACAACTCTTGGCAGGATTTTGGAGGCTTCGAGTTCAGGAATAGGACAAAGCGTGAGTTGGCCCGTCAATTCTCCGGATGCTGGGCGAGAATGTGCCTGAATGTAATCAACGGAGAACTTCATTATTGTCCTCGTTCAGCCTATGGCATGGACTTGGGAATTATTCCCAGGAACCCAGACGATTATGTCGACCTCATGTCGGGGACAACGGAAGAAGTTCGCGCAAAAATTAAGAAATTCCTTAAGAAGGATCATATTTCAGTTTGCAACTACTGTGATGGGTGTGGTAAAACTAGCACATTACGTGGGGTTCAGGTACGATCAGTAACTAACAAAGTCATTTCTAAGTTGGATCCTTTAGCTGAGATGTCCATTGCTGGAAAATCATCAATGGTCGAAGATGAACCCCAACGATCTACGAATGCCTCAACTTAAAATAAGGCTTTGCCTTGGCGGTAATGATATTTTCGAGGTGTTGAAATTCATTATGTCAGACGCGATAAATATAATGGACCCCGAAATTTGGACAGTGTGTTAAGTTACACTTGGGAGCAAAAATGAGGAGGACCAAGTGGATAATTTAAGGAGGAAACACACGCCGTCATTTAAGGCTAAAGTTGCCTTG
>Ga0302249_1000392_pt1 | contig 40439 bp, 33 predicted proteins | sample AAG_UR_Val_MG_FD_193531 | JGI IMG/M metagenome (GOLD analysis project Ga0302249, IMG submission 193531) | Enriched activated sludge microbial communities from anaerobic digester in WTTP, New Holstein, Wisconsin, United States - AAG_UR_Val | ecosystem: Engineered > Bioreactor > Anaerobic >... | reverse complement strand
GATCCGCTTCCGTACCCCGGAAGGTTTCATAAATAGCCCGATTGGCGAAGGTTATATTCGCGTTGAAATCCATCTCATACGCCGGAATCGGCAGGAAATCGTACAGTTCACGGTATTGCCGCTCACTTTCCCTCAGTTCCTCCTGGGCGCGTTGGCGATCTGTAACATCACGGGCGATAGCAATCATCCCGAGGATTTTGCCTTCCTGCATTATTGGCGACCCGCTGACCTCGCCAAATATGACCGACCCATCCTTGGCGATAAATTCATACATCATCGATGAAATTGGGTGACCGTTCAAAATCAGGTCAATGTCCTTGACCGCCCGCTCCAATGACCCCGCCGCGAAGATATCGGCTAAATCGGCAACATTGCGGCCGATAAACGCTTCCGGCTTGTAGCCCATTATTCTTTCCACGCTCGGAGAGATGCTGATAATCTTGAAATCGTTGTCAATCATGTAGATCACGTCCGACACGTTCTCAAAAGATAAACGATACCTCTCCGCCAATACCTTCAACTCCCGATTGGCCGTCTCCAGATCCGACATCTTTTTTTCGAGTTTGTTGAACAGGATCTCGTTGTATTGCCTAAAAAATTGTATCTCCTCCTCAAGAGGTTTGGTCTCCACCTGTCTGGCGGTGTAGTTGTCCGCCAGCACCTCGCTTAAGAGCCGCAGCAGCATATCCGGCTCCTGGGGCTTGAGGATGAAGCGATCCGCCCCGAGGCTCAGCGCAAACGCCTCGTTTTTCGTGCCGGTATAGGTAGCCGTATAAATCACGAAGGGGATATGTTTCAACTTATCATCTGATTTCCAATTCTTGCAGAGGGCATAACCATCCATTACCGGCATGAGAACATCCGTGACAATCAGGTCCGGGGGGGCGAGAAGGGCTTTTTCCCAGGCCTCCTTCCCGTTCGCTGCCAAAATAACCTCGAACCCTTCCCCTTTCAGGAGGATTTCCAGCATGTACAGATTGGCTTCGTTGTCATCGACGATCAGTATCCTCTTCATGATACCTCCTTCAACCCCTCCGAGCTCAGGTGCTTTTCAACTTGCTCTTCAAAGGTGTCCGGATCTATGGGCTTTTCTATGTAACCGCTGCATCCTGCTTCCATTGCTTTCTCTCGGTCGCCCGGCATGGCATAAGACGTGACGGCGATAATCGGGATATCCGCAAGATCGGGATTTCGTCTCAGGTTCCTGGCGACGGCATAACCGTCCATGGTGGGCAACTGGATGTCGAGGAGAATCAGATCGGGCCGGATAACCGCGGCCAGTTCTATCCCTTCCTTTCCATCGCTTGCCCACCGGACGTCATAACCGCCATCCTCTAAAATGTACTTGATGAGATACATATTCTGTTCGTTGTCTTCGATAATCAGGACTCTCCCTTTCATGCGTGGCTACCCTCCTTAGGCAAGGACAAGTTGAAGGTGCTGCCCTCATTCCAAACGCTTTCCACCCAGAGCTTCCCGCCCATCAACTCCGCCAGTCTTTTCGATATGGAAAGCCCCAGTCCCGTCCCCTCGTACTTTCTGCTTATTCCGGAATCGATCTGCCGGAAAGTTTCGAATACCTTTCCCAAATCTTCATATCTGATGCCGATTCCCGTATCGATAACCTTTAGAATGACATTGGCCTCGTCCACCGTACAGACGATTTTCACTGAGCCCTTTTCGGTGAATTTGATGGCGTTGCTGAGGAGGTTCAGAAGAATCTGCTCTATCCGCCGGGCGTCTCCCGGAATTGAATTTAATTCAGGGGCTATCTCGAATCCCATATCAAGCCCCCGGCTATCCGCAAGCGGACGAGTGCTCTGTTCAACTTTCTCGATAATTTTTCGCAAATCGACGACCTCTTGGACCAGAGTCAACTGTCCGGCTTCAATCTTTGATATGTCGAGGACATCATTGATCAGCGCCAGGAGGTGTTGGGCGCTGCTGCGCACCATATTCAACTGTTTTTTCTGCTCCTCATTTAATGGTCCGACCCGCTCGCGCAGGATGATGCCCGTGAAACCGATAATGGAATTCAGGGGCGTCCGCAACTCGTGAGACATCGTCGCCAGAAAGGCGGATTTGATCCGGTCTGCCTCCTGCGCCTTTGCCATTGCTTTTGCCAGATCCGCCGTGCGTTCGATGATTCTCTGCTCCATCTCCTGATTGATCAGCCGCAGTTCATTGGTGCGGGCATTTACCTGTCGCTTTAAAACAACGCTTCCCACGAGGCTTGTAATCAGAACGACAACCGCCACGAGGCCTATGATCTGCAGCCATACAGGCAGTTTGAACTTGACCTCTTCCGCCGTCCAGCGTTTCAATGATTGATAATAAATCGATTGCGGGTCTTCTTTCATCTTCAGCAAATGGGTGTCGATGGCCTGTAACAATTGATCGTTTCTACCTTTGGGCGCGGCAAAAAAAAGGACCGACGGATTAAAGATAACCGCCGAATCATCAAGACCGTACCTCCGGGCATTCAGATTCCCGTAAAAATTATTGGAAACAACCGCGTCAGCTCCACCCCGCGCAACCATTTCAAACGCCTGTTGGTAATTCGGAACCGTCATGATGGTCATCTTCAAACCGAAGCTGTCAACCATGCGGATGAATTCCGCCTGCTGAACGGAACCTTCAAGAGCGACTATTCGCTTTCCACGCAAATCAAACAAGGATTGAATACTGCTTCCTTTGCCGCTGTAAACCTGATCCCAAGATGAAAGAGCCGTCACCTTGTGAAACGAATACTTCTTCTCCCGTACCGCGGTATAGGCCACGTCCGGCATCAGGTCGATGTCTCCGGCCGCTAAATGTTCCAGGCATTCTTTCCAGGTGCCCGGGACATAGCGCAAAGTCCATCCCTCTTGCTTCGCGATGTACTCAAGAATATCGATGAAGATGCCGGCATATTCCCCGGATTCGGAAACGAAGATCTTCGGTGCATTGTCATAAATCCCGACCCGCACGATGCGATCCTCGGCATTTGAACATGGTATTCCAGAGAATAACCCTGTCAGTAGAATTAGCAGGAAAAACCCTGAGAGACGGAACGGACGAATTTTGGTCCTTTTGCTTTTCATCACTATACTGCCTTATTATAGTGACCAAAAATCTTTTATTTTAACTCGGGGATTATGTCGGGCAGAGAGAGACCCACCGCCATTCAGACAAACCGGAGATATACAATAACGACAACATATTAACTCATGAACGGTGGGCCTGCATATCTACCTCATGAAGCTTTTTTTGTCATGTATTTAGGAACTTGTCAATGCAAATGATACACCTCCCATACTTTTAAGGCATTGCGAAACAACCCGGCATAAGGTAAGTTACGGATCAAGGAGACAGCCGCGATGCCCAACCGCCTGCAAAAGGAAAAAAGCCCCTATCTGCTCCAGCACGCCGCCAACCCCGTGGACTGGCATCCATGGGGCGAGGAGGCCTTTGCCCGGGCGGAACGGGAAGACAAGCCGCTTTTCCTCTCCAGCGGTTACGCCACGTGCCACTGGTGCCACGTCATGGCGCACGAGTCTTTCGAGGACCACGAAATTGCCGCCCTGTTGAACGACGCCTTCATCTGCGTCAAGGTGGACCGGGAGGAGCGACCCGACGTGGACAAGTTCTACATGACCGCCTGCCGGCTCATGACCGGTGGGGGCGGCTGGCCCCTGACCGTCATCGCCGCCCCGGACAGGCGGCCGCTTTTTACCGCCACCTATCTCCCCAAGGACAGCCGGTTCGGCCGGACGGGTCTCCGGGAAATCATCCCCCATATTAAAGAGGTCTGGCGGACCCGGCGCCCGGAGGTCCAGGCCGCGGCGGAGCGGATCATGACGGCGATGGAGAAGGGGGAACGACCACCGGCGCCGGGAGAGGCGCTGACGCCGGACCTCGCCGATGAGGCCGCCTCGGAACTGCTGGCCCGCTACGACGAGCAGTGGGGAGGATTCGGCCCGGCCCCTAAATTCCCCATGCCCCACCAGCTTATCTTCCTCCTCCGTTACGGACGAAAGCGGGGCCGGGCAAGGCCGATCCGGTCCGCCGCCGACACCCTGCGGATCATGCGCGCCGGGGGCATCTGCGATCATCTCGGCTACGGCTTCCACCGTTACAGCACGGACCGCCAGTGGCTCCTGCCCCATTTCGAGAAGATGCTCTATGACCAGGCCCTCCTCTGTCTGGCCTACACCGAGGCCTGGGCAACCACGGGGGAGGAGATTTTCCGCCGGACGGCCATGGAAATAATCACCTATGTGCTCCGGGACATGACGGACCCAGCGGGGGGATTTTACACCGCCGAGGACGCGGACAGCGAGGGAGAGGAGGGGAAATTCTATCTCTGGACGGTGAAGGAGATCGAATCCGTCCTGGGAAAGGAAGAAGCCGCCCTGTTCAGCGAGGCCTACGGTCTGGAGGAGGAGGGCAACTTTGTGGAGGAGGCCACCGGCCGACGCACCGGAGAAAACATCCTCCATCGCCTCGAAGCCGCCAGAGCGACAACCGGCCGGGAATTGCCGGCAGACCACCGGGAGGAAAGGCTGGCGAAGGCGCGGGAAAAGCTCTTCGCCGTCCGGTCCGGTCGCATCCGCCCCACCCGGGACGACAAGATCCTCACCGACTGGAACGGCCTGATGATCGCCGCCCTGGCCCGGGCCGCCGCGGTCTTCTCCGCGCCGGCATATTACGACGCGGCCCGCCGGGCCGTAGATTTCGTTTGGGAAAGGATGGTCCGGACCGACGGCGCCCTGGGCCACCGCTGGCGGGATGGGGAGGCGCTGGCGGTGTCCTTCCTGGACGACTACGCATTTCTGAGCTGGGGGCTCCTGAACTGCTTCGACTACACCGGCGATCCGTTGTTCCTGGAGCGGGTCCGTGGGCTCCAGGGGTTTCTGGACACCCATTTCCGGGATGAACGGCAGGGGGGTTACTACCTGACGCCGGACAGCCGGAACGACGTGCCACTCCGCGCCCAGGAGCATTACGACGGGGCCATCCCCGCCGGAAACAGTGTCATTTTTGACAATCTCCTCCGCCTCCACCGCCTGACCGGAGAAGAGGACTATGCCGCCGGAGCGGAGATGCTGGGCCGCGCCTTCTCGACCCCCATTGCGGCGGCTCCCTCGGCCCACACCATGTTCATGACCGCCATCGTCACTTAGGAGGACATGTTTACGGAAAGCCTTTTGCCGCGGAAATCCTCAAGAGCGGGTCGGCCTGAGCGGACGGCAAACCCGCAACGATAATAATCAGCGGTGATGTCCCCCCTCGTGACGTTCCCACTTTTCCTGACCGCCCCCCAGGCCGCGTTCCTTGGATTCACGTTCGCGCCCCTGGTTGCCCCCAAAGCCACGCTCCTTTGGTTCCCGATCACGATCCTGATAGCCTTTATCTCTTTCCGGACGCGACTTCTCCTCCCACAGGCGCCCTTCTTTTTGCATGTTCTGCTGATGTTGCTTTTGGGATTGTGGGAATTCCTTGCCCTTCTGATCCTTGAACTGCTGGCGCTGCTGATCCATGCGGGAGGTGTCCTGTTTATACTTGTTCTGTAATTGCTTGTTGGCATAAGGGACATTGCCACGGTGCTCCGGATTGTGCTGCCATTGTCCGTTTTTGTAACGGTTATGGTTGTTTACATTTACATTATTGTAATTCTGCTTCGTGTAGTTGTTGTAGGTGGTGTTGTTGACCGTCACGGAATTAGAGCCCCAGTTGCATCCCCCCCACAGGGCCGCGCCGACGGCAACACCGGCGCTGAACGAAATGATTCCCACCCCGGCGACATAACCGGGAGGATAGACCGGCGGGGGGGGATAGGCTGGATAAGGCCAGACGCTTCCATAGACGACGACGGGATTATAACTCGGCACATAAACCACCTGCGGATTGGCCGGTTCGATGACCACCACTGTCTGGCCGCTCTGCTGCTGGCTGGTAACTTTTTGCTGGGACGTCGATTTCAGGGCCCCGGATTGCTGCGCCTGGACCCGCAAGGTCTGGACGGCGGCCATTACCTCCTGCTGCTGAGACAAAAACGCATTGCCGAGCTGCTGCGTCCAGCTCAAATTCTGACTCATCATCTGCAAGACCGCCGGGAAGGTAACCAGGGACTTCACGCTGGGGTCCCAGTTCTGCTGTTTCAAGGCGTCGGTCAGGGCATCCCCCTTAAGTTTGGCGTTTTGATTCAGCCAGTTGCCCGCTTCGGCAACCTCCAGGGGATAGGTGGAGGCCATCAGCGCCTGCGCCAGCAGGGAATCGGGATACAGGGCAATGGGCGCCACCAGGGCCGCCAACTGCTCCTTTGAAAGCCTGTCTCCCTGTCCGGATGAAGAAGCGGCATCTGCCGCCGTCGTTCCATAAGGAGCAAAAGCCGCCGGGTTATTAAACGGCGCCAACAACATCACCAATACGATCATCGCCACCATCTTTTTCATGTTCGTCTCACCTCTCCTCTAAGGATGGGAATTTGTACTTTTTCTAATGAACCCTTCCGTATTGTTATAAAGATTAATTTAAGACGTCAATCAGTTTTTCCGGCATGCCGAAACAATGGACGTCGGCATTTTTGACAAGAACGTAAAAACCCCCATGCCTCCGTGGAGTTGCCATGAAGCATGGGGGTTTTTACCGGTGTGTCATTGTCGATACATTGTCGGTCTATCGGACTTGATGCTATGCACCGGCGATCCAATCATCAAGGTTCGATTTATAAACATCAAGGTTCGCATTCAGGGCTGGCCATAGGCCTTGACATCCTCCTCCCCAGAGAGAACCCGCAGGCCGCCCTCGGCCAGGGCGGACATCTCGTCCTCCCCGGGATGGACATGAACGGGAGCCAGAAAACGGACCCGGTCGGAGATTAGGGAGGTCAGTCGTCCGGAATGGGAGAGACCGCCGGTAAGGACGATACCGTCCAGTTTGCCCGCAAGGACCGTCGCCATGGCGCCGATGTCCTTGGCCACCTGATAGGCCATGGCAGCGAAAATCAGTTTGGCGTTTTCATCTCCCGCGGCGATCATCTCCTCCACCCGTTGGGCGTCCGAGGTACCAAGGTAGGCCACCAGCCCCCCCTGACCCACCAGGCGACCCTGGAGTGCCTTCTTCTCCAGTTTGCCGGAGACGGCGAGTTCGAGGAGCTCCTGGGTGGGCAGGGAACCGGCCCGCTCGGGGGTGAAGGGCCCCTCGCCGAGGCCGTGGGTGCAGTCGATCACCTTTCCCCGCCGGTGGGCACCCACGGTGATGCCGCCACCCAGATGGGCCACGACGACATTCATTTCCTCATATTTCTTCCCGACGCCTTTCGCCATCCGCCGGGCCGCCGCCTTCTGGTTCAGGGCGTGGAAGGCGCTCTTGCGCTCGATCTCCGGAAGGCCGGAAAAGCGGGCCACCGGCTCGAATTCATCTGTGCTCGGGGCGTCGATGACAATAGCGGGAAGGCCTAACTTATCCGCCAAACGGAGCGCCATGGCCGGCCCCAGGGCTGACGGATGCTTCCCGTATTTTCCCGCCAGCAGATCCCGGCACATGGCCCCGTCGATGCGGTAAGCCCCGGCCGGAGCTGGCTTCCCGAGCCCGCCGCGACTGACGACCATATCCAATTCCGCCATGGCAACGCCGTTTTTCTCCATGAACTTCATCACGTCCCCCGCCCGCAAGGGAAGCTGCTCTTCCAGGTCGGCAAAGGCGGCCAGATCCTCACTGCGGTAGCGGATGTTCTCCAGGGCCGCCTGTTCCCCGCCCCGGAACCAGGCCACCTTCGTGGAAGTGGAGCCCACGTTGATTACCAGCAACTGCCGTATTTTATTATCCATTGCCGCCTCCTTTCCCGACGAGGAGGGACGCCAGGGCGATCTCCGTAAGCCGGTTTTCATGGGTAACGAAGGGAAGATGCAGGAGCGCTGGTTTGGCGGTCCCGAGCACGGCGCCAACGGTCTGCATCCCGCCGAAGAAGACCAGGGCCTCGGCCAGAAGGTGACCCGTGTCGATCTCCGGAACGAGATAGACATCCACGTTCCCCGTCACGGGGCTCTGCACCCCCTTGCGCCCCGCCGCCGCCCGGCTGAGGGCGCAATCGATATCCAGGGGTCCCTCGACCATGGCCTTGCCGAACTGCCGGCGCTCCCCCATCTTGGCGAGGATCGCCGCATCGAGAGTGGAGGGGATGCCGGGATTGACCTGTTCGATCGCCGCCAGGACCGCCACTTTCGGTGTTTCGATGCCCAGGAGACGGGCCAGTTCCAGGGCATTGGCGAGGATCTGCTGCTTTTCCACCAACGTCGGCCGGTTATTGAGAAAGGTGTCGGTGATGAGGATCAGTTTTTCCCGCTTCCTCAGTGAATAGATGGACGTATAGCTGACGGTCGCACCCTTGAGTCCAAGCCCCTTCTCCCGGTCCTGGAGGGCGGCGGCGAAATCCGGGGCGGAAACGCCCCCCTGAAGGAGGATGTCGGCGGCGCCGGAACGAACGGCAGTTAGCGCCCGCGCCAGGGAGCGCCGCGAGTCCTTCTCCTCCCAGAGATCGTAGGCCCCTTCCCGAAGCGTCGTGGCGGCCGCCAGGTCCGTGATGGCGCCGGCGTCGCCGGCAAAGCAGGGGATGGCCAGCCCCGCCGTCGCCGCCGCCGCCGCCAGGGAAACGTCCACCGCCGTGGGTACGGGAATCGCCAGTCTCCTGGGGCCGCCCTGCTTGGCCGCGGCCAGAATATCGCTAAATGTATTTATCATGTCACTGCACCTCCTTTCCCATGCGATCGGCAAGGACGACGCACATGGCGATCTGCTGGACGATGTTGTCGCTGAAGTCGGAACGGGCGGGGATGCAGACCGGCCCTCGGGACGTGGCCACCAGGGAGCTGCGGTTGACATCGAGGAAGAAATCGAGTTTGCAGATGATATTGCCCGTATCTAGACAGGGCACGAGGAGGATGTGGGGCAGTTCCGCCTTGTTGAGGCGGCTGTAGTCCATCGGTCCTTGGCGTCCGCCCAGGAAGATCTCCGTGAAGGACGTGGCCGCCACGATCTCGCAGGCGCCGAACTCCCCTGCCGCCGCCGCTTCTTGCAGCGCCTCGTAATCCTCATAGGATGCCAGTTTGCCGCCCACCTCCCGCTGGCCGGAGAGGACGGCGATCCTGGGCCGGGGGAATCCAAGGAGATGGTAGGCAAAAACGGCGTTCTTGACGATCTCCCGCTTGGCATTGAGATCGGGGTTGATATTTACCCCTGTATCGGTGAAGGCGACGAGGTGATCGCAGCCGGGGATCTCCCAGAAGGTCACCACGCTCACCGTCATCCCGGAAGCCGCCCGGGCCTCCGCGCGGATGATGGAACGGTAAATGTAGGAGGTGGGGATCTGCCCCTTGCCGGCAATGGGCGCCGTACCTTCAAATAGCATCTTGATGCCCAGGTCGGAAATCCCCTGGAGTTCGCCGCCGGCGATCTTCTCGAAGGGCGCCAGATCGAAGGCGACCTTTTCCGCCGCCTGGGCAATCTTCCCCTCGTTGCCGATGAGCACGGGCTCGATGTATCCCTTCTCCCAGCTCTTCTTGACCGCCAGCATGAATTCTTCGTCTTCGGGAACCAGGACGGCCATCTTCTTCGGCCCCTTCTCTCCCGCCAGCCGCTCGAAATCGTTCAGTGTTCTTATCATTGTCGGCTCTCCCTTCTCCGGAGACGCCCGCCACCTAAGCGGCCTCCCCGCTGCTGGTCCGTGATGCAATTTTTTAATTATTTGTTGACGCAGGAGGAAGTCTATTATAGGTTTTTTAAAATGTAAAATATATTATTCATCTCAATTTAATATTTCTTACGAATCAATGGAATTAAGACACCTCCAGTATTTTGTCGCCGTGGCCGAGGAACTCCATTTCGGACGGGCGGCGCGGCGCCTCAACATCTCCCAGCCTCCCCTCAGCCAACAGATCCGCCAGTTGGAAGAGGAGATCGGCGTCCGCCTGCTGAACCGGACCAAGCGGAGGGTGGAGATCACACCGGCGGGAGCGGCATTCCTCGCCGAGGCCCGGCTGATTCTCGCCGCATCGGAAGAGGCGGTGCGCCGGGCGATCCGGGCCGACAAGGGGGAAATCGGCAGCCTGGCCGTGGGCTTCATCGGCTCCGCCAATTACAGCGTCCTGCCGCCGGTGATCCGGGAGTTTCGACGGCGGTTCCAGGAGGTGGAGCTTTCCCTGACGGAGATGAACACGAGCAATCAGATCGAGGCCCTCCGGGGGGGGAGGATTCAGGTGGGTTTTTTGCGACCGCCTCCGGGGAGTGAGGAGGCAGGGCTGGCGGTGGCGCCCGTATATCGGGAGCCGCTGGTCGTCGCCATGTCCCGGAATCACCCCCTTCAGGAAATGAGGGAAGTACCTCTCCGTCTCCTTGCCAAGGAATCCTTTATTATGATCCCCCGGCAGCGGGGTCCCGGCTATTTCGACCATCTCATCGCCCTCTGCCAGCGGGAAGGATTCAGCCCCTACATCGTCCTGGAGGCCTCCCAGTTCCACACGATCGTCGGGCTCGTGGCCGCGGAGCTGGGGATCGCCGTAGTCCCCGCCTCAATGCAGCGCTCCCGATTTGAGGGAGTGGTCTTCCGAACCGTCGCCGGTGGCGCGGAGACGATCCTCCACGTGGCGTGTATGCACAACCACGATTCGCTTGTCCTGCGCAACTTTCTGGCCGTGGCTGACGAGGTGTCCCGATCCCTGCCGACAACATGAGACTTTGAAAAATGGCTTCGCCACGGCGAAAAACATTTGATTCGCCACTTGCGAACCATTTTTCCACGGTTATGCAAAGCTCTCGACATCCGCTTAGTTTAGTTCCCGCTTAATATCCATATCGGCCGAGACGCCTCCACGTCAAGTCGGCCAAGCACCTGATCTGAAGCCCCATGCCAACGGCGGCTATTCATGCCGGGCCGCGGGGTTTCACGATCGCGGCAATCCCAAGAACGGCGACAGCCCTGACGATGGCAACGTCCCCGCTGCCGGCGATGCCGGTGCGGATGGAGACAGGGATTCTCAGGAAGCGTCCTTTCCCTCGATGACCAGGAGGATCTCCTCCTGTTTGATCCGGTATCCCTCCAGCGTCCGGTGACGCTCCGCTAAATACGCCCTTATCTCGGCCTCCCGCTCCCGGAACCGGCGGTCGATCAAAAGGAAGAGGCCAATGGCGGTCATATCGGCTATGTTTTCCGTAAATATCTCGTTGATGAAGTATCTGACCGAAACGGCCCCGTCGCCGTATATCTCGATCAGATCACGCCACAAGCTCAGGATATTCACATCATAATCGGTAAAGTAATTGAAAAATTCGGCAACCTCGCCGATGGGCGATTGAATGACGATGGCGAGGCAGCCCCGATCATCTAAATGGGTGTACATCTTCGCGATGGTGTCGAGCCATTTGCCCTCGGCGATGTAATAGAGGACGTGGGAACAGAGGATGAAATCGAAGCGCTCCGAACCGAGGGCAACGTTGTCCCAGGCATCGTTGATGATCCGGAATTGGGGGCAGCGGCGCCGGAGATATGCGGCCTGCTTCGCGTTCGGCTCCACCACCGTCGTGGCGTCGAAAGAGGTGGAAACGGGAATGGTCAGATGGCCGCCACCGGCGCCAATATCGAGAAACGACCCGCGCCGGTCCAGCCGGGCGATTATTTCACCTATTCTTACCAGTTCGATCCCCTTCTCCGTGGATGATTGGGAAAACAGGGCCAGTTGCCGCCGGTATTCGCCGTCCTCCTCCATTTCCACCATTTCCTCAGCGGAAGTCGCCGCCGTCGCTTCGTTGTAGAGCAGATCCTTGGTCATTGCCTCCTCCTCCCTTATCTCCCGCCGGGGTCCCATCCCCGAACGGCAAGGTGTGCTTCTGCCGTAAGCCGGCTAATCCGTTGCGATGCAAGTGCAAAAGATCATTGCTTGAATATCCCTCATTACCAAGATATATTCAAGCTTCTTCTTTCTTGGCCCCAGCATCGGATTTGAAACTCAATGGAGTCTATTTCAAAAACGGAGCTACTGACAGAGGATAATCTCCTTGACTTTATACCTGCAAAAAATTTAAGAGGGAGCATCAAATAAAACTATCCCGATGCTGGCAACTAATCTGAAGTTATTTTGATGAGTTGCATGGACACAATGACTGAAACCCCGTTTCTGAAAAGAGACGGGGTTTTGTGTTTATTGGAATAATTATCAGAAACTTTTTGAGTGTACAGAATACCTGGATAAAAATATCACGGCCGGGAATAAGCATTCATACGAGAGAAATTTTTCGCGAGGAAACCTTGGTTGTTTCGATGCACTTATTCCACAAGATATATCATTACAACCCCATATCCTTCAGGCGGAAACATATATTGACCTTGGCGACTATTCTAAGGCCCTGAGAAATGCACAAAAGGCGTATGACTTGCTGGAATTTTAGGCTTGTTGGCATTGATTCATGCCTTGATGGGGTCTAATGTAGAAGCGATGCACTATTCTGGAAAAAAGTGAAAATTCATTTTATCGATGCGTAATCAGCGATCTTCCCCCGTGAAAATCTACCTTGACAAATAGAATGTCCGTTCTACATTATGGCGGCATGATGTTCTCTTTTTTGGAGAAAGATCGTGTCCCTTCCTGCCGCCGTTTATCGTCCAAGGAATCCGCAGTCTTCGGATTACTACCGCTGTGTGGAGGATTGCTTTGAAACATTCGTCGGCATTTATGACGATCATTTTTCCAGGCAATACGGATTCTGGCGACCCTATGTTGAGAAAGTGATCCATAGGTATCTTGACTGCGGCGATCCGCACAACGGCTTTGCCCGTGTCAAATTTCACGACTGCGGCCATGAGTATTTACTGGCCTTCTCTTGCAAGCGCTGCCATTTTTGCCCATCCTGCCATCAGAAGCGCGTGGTGGAGTTCGGCGAATGGCTCTGCACGGATGTCCTCAAGAAGGTCCCACACCGGCATTTTGTCTTCGGCATCCCGAAGATGCTGCGCCGTTATTTTCTCTATGACAGAAAGCTTCTTGCCTGCTTGAGCCGGTGCGCCTGGGAATCCCTAAAGGGCTTCCCCCAATAATTCAATTCAATCAATGAGCGTGACCCCCGCCAGGTCGATCCGGATAGCTCCCGGGCCCGCAAGGAGACGGCCCCCGACGGCTCGGGCAGGCAGGTGGCGGGCTATGAGATGGTGGAGGTGGGGAAACCCGCCGCCAGCGCCCCCATTCCCTATCTGTTCATCCTCGGTTTCCTGGTTTTTGTCGCCCTTGTCAAGATCGGCTATCGCCGCCGGAAATAATTTTTTTTACCTTCTTACTCATGATGGAGTTGATGGTACCCGGACCCGGATTAAGGACACCGACGGCGACGCCTGGAGGAAAGAGGAACGCCGCCTGGCCCGGGAACAAAATCATGGTTGACATCATTCTCCACATCAGATAATAAATCCCATGACATATCGTGTGATATAAAATAAATTTCATTCAGATCCGCTAAGGATCTGGCAGGAGAACGATGTTGAATGCACAGTCTGACATACCCCGATTGGTCCGTGCGCTTCGTGAACGCACTGGACTCACCCAGGAAAAATTCGCCGCCAAGCTCGGTGTGACCTTTCCGACCATCAACCGCTGGGAGAACGGCCGCTCCAAGCCATCGCCGCTGGCGCTAAAGCAAATAGCAGACTTGCTCCGGTCTCTGGGAGATCGCGGACAGGATTTACTTGATGAATTCTTTGTGGAGGAGCGCTGAAATGGCCAATGACAACAACGGTGCTAATCTCGGCTTTGAAAGCGAGCTTTGGCGAGCTGCCGACGCCCTGCGCTCGAACATGGATGCCGCCGAATATAAGCATGTCGTCCTCGGTCTCATCTTCCTGAAGTATATCTCCGACGCCTTCGAAGAGCAGCATGCCGCATTGGAATCTGAACGCGCCCAGGGAGCCGACCCCGAAGACCCGGATGAGTACCGGGCTGTCAACATTTTCTGGGTGCCGAAGGAAGCCCGCTGGGCACACCTCAATGCCCATGCCAAGCAGCCTACGATCGGCAAGACTGTTGATGAAGCCATGCTCGCCATCGAACGCGACAATCCCTCGCTCAAGAGTGTGCTGCCCAAGGACTACGCCCATCCGCGTCTCGATAAGCAACGGCTTGGCCAGCTCATCGACATGATCGGCAATATTGGCTTGGGCGACAAGGAAAACCGCTCTAAAGACATTCTCGGCCGGGTCTATGAGTACTTCCTCTCACAGTTTGCCAGCGCCGAGGGTAAGAAGGGCGGCCAGTTTTACACGCCCCGCTGCGTGGTCCGTGTTCTGGTGGAGATGCTGGCCCCCTATAAGGGCCGGGTCTATGACCCATGTTGCGGTTCGGGCGGCATGTTTGTCCAGTCGGTTGAATTCGTGAAGGCCCACACCAGCGGCAACGGCAATGGAGGAAAGGCAAAGGCCGATGTCAGCATCTTCGGCCAGGAATCCAACCATACCACCTGGCGGTTGGCCAAGATGAACCTTGCTATCCGGCAGATCGAGAACAACCTGGGTAATGAACACGCCGACAGCTTCCATCGCGACCTGCACCCGGACCTGAAAGCGGACTATGTCCTCGCCAATCCACCTTTCAACGACAGCGACTGGCGGGGCGAGCTGCTAAAGGACGATAAACGCTGGAAATACGGTATCCCGCCCACCGGGAACGCCAACTTTGCCTGGGTTCAGCACTTTATCCATCACCTCGCCCCGACGGGCATGGCAGGCTTCGTCCTCGCCAACGGCTCCATGTCCTCCAACCAGTCCGGTGAAGGGGAAATTCGTAAGAGCATTATCGAGGCCGATCTGGTGGACTGCATGGTGGCCATGCCCGGGCAGCTCTTCTACGCCACACAGATCCCCGTTTGCCTCTGGTTCATCGCCCGGGACAAAAAAGGCTCCTCGCCCTCTGGAAGAGGCGGGGGTGAGGGATATCGCGACCGGCGCGGTCAAACGCTATTTATCGATGCCCGCAAGTTGGGCGCCATGATCGACCGTGTCCATCGCGAACTGACGGAGGAAGACATTCTGAAGATCGCCGCTACCTATCACGCCTGGCGGGGGCATGTAGGGGCGACGCATGCGTCGCCCCTACATGCGTCGCCCCTACCGGAATATGCCGATATTCCCGGTTTCTGCAAAAGCACTACCCTCGATGATATCCGTCATCACAACCACATCCTGACGCCGGGCCGCTATGTCGGCGCCGCCGAGGTGGAGGACGACGGTGAGCCCTTCGAGGAAAAGATGGCCCGCCTGACCGCCGAACTCCGCGCGCATACCGCCCAATCCGCCAAGCTCGATAAGCTCATCTGGGCCAATCTGGAGGACATCGGCTATGGAGGATAGCAGTATTACCGTCGTGTAGTCGAAAAAGAGGGAAGAGCGATGACCGATGAAAAAGCCATTATACAAGCGCAGCAGATTGAAAAAGCCATTCTGATCATTCGCGGCAAGCGTGTCATGCTGGATACGGACTTGGCTACGCTTTATGGTGTGCCCACGAAACGGCTTAACGAACAGGTCAAGCGCAACATAGACCGTTTCCCTGAAGATTTCATGTTTCAACTGACCCGACAAGAAAAATCCGAGGTGGTCGCATTTTGCGACCACCTCTACAGATTGAAGTTCTCACCGACCCTGCCTTACGCCTTTACCGAACATGGCGCCATCATGGCCGCAAATGTCCTCAAATCGGAACGGGCGGTCAAGGTGAGTATCCAAGTGGTCCGGACGTTCGTTAAGCTTCGGGAGATGCTGGCTACCCATAAGGAAATGGCAGGCAAACTCACAGAACTGGAAAAACGTCTCGATGCCCATGACGTGGACATCCGTAATCTTGTTATTGCCATCCGGCAATTGATGGCGCTGCCGGTCAAACCAAAACGGAGAATCGGCTTTCACTCGGATAAATCATGAACATAATTATATTGTTGAATGTGGATCTGTATGAACTGTTGTCGAAATAACATGTCGATGACATCGACACAAAAAATAAACGTATCCATGTATTTGGATTTTATGGACACGTTTTCTGGACGTGTCCATGCCGTGGACATGAAAGAACAGACACAAGCCAATACAATTCCTTGTCCCAGCAATAAGATGGAGGACGTAGGCTATGGCAAACAGTGACGAAATCCGTTGGCAGCAACGGCTGGAAAATTACGGCAAGGCGTTGGCTCAACTGGAGACCGCTTGCGTTAAAAACGAGTACTCTGACCTGGAACGCGCCGGACTCGTCAAGATGTTCGAGTTTACGATGGAGCTGGCGTGGAATACGCTGAAAGATCTGCTGTTCTACGAAGGCTTTGATACAAAGACCCCGCGGGAAGCCGTTCGCAAGGCGTTTGAGGCCGAATATCTCACGGAAGATGATACGGAAGCCTTGCTAGATGCCTTGACCAAACGCAATGTGCTCAGTCACACCTACGACCTGAAAAACGCGGAAGAGGCTGAGCGTCTGGTTAAGCAGGTTTATGCTCCTGTATTTCGCGTCTTGTATGACCGTCTTCTTTTGAGGAAACAGCAATCATGACGGATGGTCTCAAGCCCAGTCATCGCGAAGCGATCATAGAGAAGCTGGCGGCCAATCCGCGAGTCGATCGAATCGTTCTCTTCGGATCCCGCGCCATGGGAACTTTCACGACCACTTCAGATGTGGATATTGCCTTGTTCGGAAACGACTTGACCATGAATGATCAAGCCGTCTTGTCTGATGCCATGGCTGAACTCTCCATCCCACAGCGGGTTGACATTCTCATTCACCATCGGATAGAAAGCCAAGCCCTGCTTGATCATATCCGCAGGCATGGCGTCGAATGGTTTGCCCGGCATCGGCAAACCTGGAGGACATCGGCTATGGTGGGTGACTGGCGCATAACTACGCTTGGTGATGGTCCCCTCGAAATCATTGATGGCGACCGAGGCAAGAACTATCCTAAGCAGGAAGACTTTGAATTAGTTGGCCACTGTCTGTTCTTGAACGCAGGAAATGTTACAACTTCTGGCTTTAATTTTTCTGACTGTGCATTTATTTCAGCGGAGAAAGATGCAGCCTTACGTAAAGGGAAATTGCACCGTTACGATATCGTTTTAACGACAAGGGGCACAGTTGGCAACGTGGCCTATTTTGATGACTCGATTCAACACGAACACATTCGCATTAACTCTGGAATGGTCATTTTCAGAGCGCGAGAACAAGAACTTTACCCTCGATATTTATATATGTTCTTGCGATCGTACTTGTTCCGTGTACAGGTTGAATCACTGTGTACCGGAAGCGCACAACCACAGTTGCCGATTAGAGATATCAACAGAGTCGAAATACCACTACCCCCCATCAAAGAACAGCAGGCCATCGCCTGCATCCTGGGAGCGCTGGACGACAAGATCGAATTGAACCGGCGGATGAACCGGACGCTTGAGGAAACGGCACGGGCGATCTTCAAGAGCTGGTTTGTGGACTTTGACCCCGTCCGTGCCAAAGCCGCCGGCCAACAACCTCCTGGCCTCAAGCCCGAAATCGCCGCCCTGTTTCCCGACGCCTTTGATGACTCCGAACTCGGCAAGATCCCAAAGGGGTGGAAGGTATGGTCTGTAGGGCATGTTTGCGAGTTTGCTTATGGTAAGGCATTGAAAGCCGATCAACGGCAAGCAGGCCAAGTGCCAGTGATGGGATCAAACGGCCAGGTGGGTTTACATAATGAGGCGTTAGTTAAAGGGCCTGGCATTGTTGTAGGTCGAAAAGGTAATCCCGGCATCATAACTTGGGTCAATTCCGATTTCTTTCCAATCGATACAACATTCTATGTTGTGCCTCGTTCTTTGGTTTATCCGTTTACTTACTTGGCTTATGCACTTGAAAACTTGAATCTTGCGAGTTTAGGGGCGGATTCCGCCGTTCCCGGCCTGAATCGCAACATCGCTTACAAATCTTTGATACTAATACCAGATCACAAGATTCTCGAAATATTTGATGCTCAGTCGTCAACCATCCGTCATCGGCAAAGTGCCAGCGAACAAGAAACCAGCATCCTCGCCGCCATCCGCGACACACTGCTACCCAAGCTGATCTCCGGCGAATTGCGGGTGCCGGACGCCGAACGGATCGTGGGGAGGACACTTTAATGATGGATCATGCATGGGCGACGCATGCGTCGCCCCGACGAAACCGCCGTTCCATTCGGTTGAAAAGTTACGATTATTCCCAGGCGGGAGCGTATTTCATCACCATATGCGCCCATGACCGTGCCTGCGTATTCGGAGACATTGTGGACAATCAAATGCGGCTAAGCGACGCGGGGAGGATGGCGACGGAATGCTGGGAAGAAATTCCCCGCCATTTCCCGGTTGTTGCGTTGGATGCATTTGTTGTGATGCCGAATCATGTCCATGGGATTTTGGTGATTGCCGACAACGTAGGGGCGACGCATGCGTCGCCCCAACATTGCGGACCCAAATCACGTTCGATCGCCGCAATCGTTGGATCGTTTAAATCCTCCGTTACCAAACGCATCAATGAAATACGTCGCACCCCGGGCGTTTCGGTCTGGCAACGCAATTATTACGAACATATCGTCCGCAACTACGAATCTATGAACCGCATCCGTGAATACATCATCAATAATCCCCTGCAATGGGCGTATGACCGGGAAAACCCCGTATGGGCGACGCATGCGTCGCCCCAACATGCGTCGCCCATACAAAAGGACGAACCGTGAAAATAAGCGAAAACCAGCAATTTCTTCTTTATACAGCGCCGGATGGGGCGGTGAAGGTTGAGGTGTTTCTCAAGGACGAAACGGTGTGGCTGACGGAAAAAGCCGTGGCGGAGCTTTTCGGGGTCAAGGTTCCGGCCGTCAACAAGCACCTCAAGAACATCTTCGAATCCGGAGAGCTGGCTGAAGATTCAGTTATTTCCATTTTGGAAACAACTGCCGCCGACGTAAAGAACTATGTCGACCATAGCCGTGATGGAATAAAATATTTGAAATACACATAGGAGCCGATCATGAAAATCAAATCCAAAACTATCCATGGCGTTCCCCGTATTGAATATTTACGGGTGAAAAATTATCGGGCGCTTTGTGATCTTGAATTGAAGGAGATAACGCCTTTGACGGTCTTTCTTGGTCCTAACGGCAGCGGAAAATCGACGATCTTCGATGTGTTTGCCTTTCTGTCCGAGTGCTTCATCACAGGTCTGCGCCGGGCCTGGGATAAACGGGGGCGTTTTCGGGAGTTGCGGACACGCGGTGAGGACGGTCCGATCGTCATTGAGCTGAAATACCGGGAAAAATCAAAAGATCCCATCATTACCTATCATCTGGCCATCAACGAAGGCAAGAAAGGCCCTTATGTTGCCGAAGAATGGCTGCAATGGCGCGCCGGCAGCAAAGGAAAGCCCTTGCGGATTCTTTATTTTCAACAAGGTAAGGGTAGTGTCATCTCGGGTGAACTGCCCGACGAACAGGACGAGCGTATTGACGAGCAGTTGGATTCTCCGGAGATGATTGCGGTAAACACTTTGGGACAGTTTGCCAAGCATCCCCGTGTCAGCGCCCTGCGCCGCTTCATCACCGGCTGGTATCTTTCCTATCTAAGCGCCGATACCACAAGGGGACTCCCGGAAGCCGGACCACAGGAGCGTCTTTCATCCATAGGCGACAACCTGCCCAATGTTATTCAATATCTCAAGGAACAACGGCCGGATCGGCTTGATGACATATTAAAGACTCTTTCGATTCGTGTGCCTCGTTTGGAAAAAGTGGAAGCCGAGCCGATGCAGGATGGCAGGCTTCTGCTCCAGATCAAGGATGCACCGTTCGAAAAGCCCATATTGGCAAAATTCGCTTCCGACGGCACATTGAAGATGCTGGCCTACCTTACCCTGCTCTACGATCCGGAGCCGCCGCAACTCATCGGGATCGAGGAACCGGAGAATCAACTTCATCCCCGGCTGCTGCCGGAATTAGCCGAAGAATGCCGAAACGCAGCCGCACTTTCCCAACTTCTGATTACCACGCATTCACCTTATTTCGTGAATGGTTTGCAACCCAAAGAGTTGTGGGTCCTCTACCGGGATGGAAAGGGCTTTACACAGGCACAGCGCGCTTTTGACATGGATGGTGTCAAAGAGTTCATGGAAAATGGGGCGCAACTGGGCCACTTGTGGATGGAAGGACATTTCAGCAGCGGCGATCCCTTGACCAATGCAGGGGGACTAAAAATAAAGCTCCGCACCAGACCCGAGAAGATAAAACTCCTTCGACGTCGGGTGAAGGAGTGATCCGGCCATGCACATCGAATTTCTTGTAGAAGAATATTCGGCGGAGGTGGCCTTGACGAACATCCTCCCCAGGATATTGAAAGAAGACATATCCTATGTCATCCATCCCTTCAGTGGGAAAACGGACTTGCTGTCTCAAGTGCCGAACCGCCTCAAAGGCTATCGAAAATGGCTTCCGGAGGATGGTCGGATTGTTGTGCTGGTTGATCAAGATCGGGAGAATTGCCGGACACTGAAAGCCAAACTCGAAGAAGCAGCAAAAAAGGCTGGCTTTGTCACTAAATCCAATGCACAGGGCCGCAATAGATTTGAGGTCATTAACCGGCTCGCCATCGAAGAACTGGAGGCATGGTTTTTTGGCGATCCCGAGGCGCTTGTCCAAGCATATCCACGGGTGCCTGCGACCATCAGACGCAAGGCCCGCTACCGCGATCCCGATGCCATAGTTGGTGGAACCTGGGAAGTTCTGGAACGGGTGCTAAAAAAGTCCGGTTATTATTCCAGTGGAATGCCCAAAGTGGAAACGGCCAGAAACATTTCAAAATACATGGACCCGTTTCGGAATAGTTCTAAAAGCTTCCAGGTGTTTCGTGATGCATTATTGGAATTGATATCAGGAACATGACAACCCCGGCTACTCTTTCGAGAGAGCCACTTGGCTCTTGTCGCCGGGGTGGAACCTTTGCACATTTAGGTACTTTATAAATTCTGGTTAATCTTTTGCCATAAAAAGAAAAAAAGTAAACAAAAATAAATGAGGCAATAAAGGCTAATGAATTTCACGGAATCCATCGTCGAGCAGGCCGCGTTGGCGTGGCTGGAGAGCATCGGCTATGCGGTCTTGTCCGGACTGGAAATCGCCCCCGGCGAGATGCAAGCGGAACGGGACCACTATGGCCAGGTCGTGCTCGAACGGCGGCTGCGCCAGGCTCTTCAACGGCTCAATCCCCAGATACCTTCAGATGCCCTGGAAGAGGCCTTCCGCAAACTGATTCGACCGGATTCTCCGTCGCTGGTGGCGAACAATCATGTGATTCATAAATATCTGGTCGAAGGCGTACCGGTCGAGTATCAGCGCAAGGACGGTTCGATTGGCGGCGACCTGGTCCGCGTGTTCGATTACGACGAGCCGGAAAATAATGAGTTTCTGGCGGTGAACCAATTCACGGTTGTCGAGAACCGGCACGAACGGCGGCCGGATATCGTGCTGTTCATAAACGGCCTGCCGGTGGCGGTAATCGAATTGAAGAATGCCGCCGATGAAAACGCCACCATCTGGTCGGCCTTCAATCAGCTTCAGACCTACAAGCAGCAGATTACGTCGCTTTTCGCATTCAACGAGGCGTTGGTGATTTCCGACGGCGTACAGGCAAGAATCGGCACCCTGACGGCCGACCGCGAATGGTTCATGCCGTGGCGGACCATCGAGGGCGAAGAGTTGGCCGATACGCGGCTGCCGCAGCTTCAGGTCGTGCTGGAGGGTATATTCGAAAAGCGGCGTTTCCTGGACCTGATCAGATATTTCATCGTCTTCGAGGATGTCGGCGGCGGTGTTCTCGTCAAGAAGATGGCCGGGTATCACCAGTACCACGCTGTGAATGTGGCCCTTGCCGAAACCATGCGCGCCTGTATGACCACGGCGGACGTGTCCGGACTTCGGGATGAAGGGACCTACTTTGCGCGCGGTCAGCGGGACGCAAAGCGGGGCGACCGTCGTGTCGGCGTCATTTGGCACACCCAGGGGTCGGGCAAGAGCCTGACGATGGCATTTTACGCCGGTCGCATCGTGCTGAATCCGGCGATGGAGAACCCGACCCTGGTCGTGATCACCGACCGCAACGATTTGGACGACCAGCTTTACGGCACCTTCGCCCGCTGTCACGAACTGCTGCGCCAGGAGCCCATGCAGGCGCAAAGTCGGGCGCACCTGCGGGAGTTGCTGAAAACGGCTTCCGGCGGTGTGGTCTTTACGACGGTGCAGAAGTTTTTTCCCGATGTAGGGGCGAATCATGATTCGCCCCTACTGTCCGACCGACGGAATATTGTGGTGATTGCCGATGAGGCGCACCGAAGCCAATACGATTTCATCGACGGCTTTGCCCAGCACATGCGGGAGGCGCTGCCCCTCGCTTCGTTCATCGGTTTCACCGGCACGCCCATCGAGCTGACTGACAAGAACACCCGCGCGGTATTCGGCGACTATATCAGCATCTACGACATCGAACGGGCGGTAAAAGACGGGGCGACGGTTCCGATCTATTACGAGAGCCGCCTTGCCAAATTGGAGCTCAAGGAAGAGGAACGTCCGCGGCTGGACGAGGAGTTCGAAGAGGCGACCGAGGGCGAAGAGGTCGAACATAAGGAACGGCTGAAGACCAAGTGGGCGCAACTCGAAGCCCTGGTCGGCACGGAGACGCGGCTGAAGCTGATCGCCGAGGACTTGGTGAAGCACTTCGAGCGGCGCCTGGAGGCGATGGACGGCAAGGCGATGATCGTCTGCATGAGCCGTCGCATCTGTGTCGAGCTCTACAAGGCCATTACGGCGATCCAACCCGGCTGGCATCATGAAAACGATGACAAAGGAATTCTAAAGATCGTGATGACCGGCTCGGCGTCCGACCCAATGGATTGGCAGCCGCACATCCGCAACAAGCCTCGCCGCGAGGAACTGGCGAAGCGCTTCAAGGACCCAGCGGAGCCGTTCAAGGTCGTAATAGTTCGCGATATGTGGCTTACGGGTTTCGATGCGCCATGTCTGCACACTCTGTATGCGGACAAGCCGATGCGGGGCCATGGGCTGATGCAGGCCATTGCGCGGGTGAACCGCGTCTTCAAGGACAAACCCGGCGGGCTGGTGGTGGACTATCTTGGCCTGGCCGACCAGCTCAAAGACGCATTGGCCAACTACACCGAGAGCGGCGGCAAGGGCCAGACGGCCATCGACCAGGAAGAAGCCGTGGCGGTCATGCTGGAGCGTTACGAGGTTTGTTGCGGCATCTTGCACGGGTTTGTATGGTCTGCATGGAAAACCGGCGGGCCGCAGGAGCGGCTATCCGTGCTGCCGGCGGCGCAGGAGCATGTCCTGGCCCAGGAGGACGGTAAAAACCGTCTGGTGCGGGCCGTCGTCGAGCTGTCAAAAGCCTTTGCTCTGGCCGTTCCCCATGAGAAGGCGCTGGAAATTCGAGACGACGTGGCTTTCTTCCAGGCGGTCAGATCCGTGCTGGCGAAGAGTGTGAGCGACGGCCGCCGCAGCCCCGAGGAAATAGAGCATGCCATCCGGCAGATTGTCTCGAAGGCGGTGTCTTCAGATGAGGTAATCGACATCTTCACAGCCGCCGGCTTAAAGAAGCCGGATATTTCGATTCTGTCGGATGAGTTCCTGGCGGAAGTGCGGGGCATGCCTCAGCGGAACCTGGCGGTGGAACTGCTCAGGAAGCTGCTGGAAGGCGAGATTAAGGCGCGGGGCCGAAAGAACATCGTCCATGCCCGTTCGTTTGCAGAACTGCTGGAACAGGCCATAAGAAAATACCAGAACCGGGCCATCGAGACGGCGCAGCTCATCGAGGAACTCATCACGTTGGCGAGAGATCTACGCGAGGCGAACCGACGCGGTGAGACCTTAGGTTTGACGGAGGATGAAGTAGCGTTTTACGATGCCCTGGAAGTGAATGACAGCGCGGTGGCCGTGCTTGGCGACGAAACGCTGCGAACCATTGCCCAGGAATTGATGCGGGCCGTAAAGAGCAGCGTCACCATCGACTGGACCGTTCGAGAGAACGTCCGCGCCCAGATGCGAGTCATCATCAAGCGCATTCTTCGGAAATACGGCTACCCGCCGGACAAACAGGCCCGTGCCACCGAGCTTGTCTTGGAGCAGGCGGAAGTCATTTGTAAGGATTGGGCCGAAAATCCATGACTGCGCGGGAACAAATAATATCGGATAGAAAACTATTACTCAAGCTTCAATGTCATCAACTTTACGCCTCCTTGAAGCTGACGCAAACATGACCGGGGAAGATGGAGGAGGTGGGGAAACCCACCGCCAAAAAAATCATTGCCGAAATCCGGCGGTCAGGAAGATCATGATATTAATAATTAATTGACGATTTGGAAAAAATTTCCCCCTCCGCCGCTGCCGCTCCGGATGTCGATGCGAGGGGTTCTCAAATCAGCCTGCTGATGGATTGAATTTTCATTATCGCCGTGATGAATGGCTTCAAATACAAAGCGCTAACCCCCAGATGTTGAGGGATTATTGAATGGCGATCGAAAGCGCGCACGTAAATCTGAAAGCCAATTTCTCTCTTTTGGAGCAGATCCGATCCTTCCTGAAATCAAGCATGTGGTGATTTTTAAGAATATGCAACATTCCAGGGTTCATTGGACCCCTTGGTCGCCGAATACATGGCCGTTGATACGAAAGTGAAAAAAATCGTTCTTAACCTGACAGAACAAATCCACCGTGGCAAATAAACTGCTTGACTTGAGAAAACTGCGTTCCTATACTTGTTCCCGATAGAAGAAATATACTATCGATTAACAAATAATAACCACTCAATATACTACAGCCTATCAAAAGCAAAGGAGGCGGCATGAGACCTACGTATCCGCGACCCTTGGCGCCCATGACCCCAGGCGATTCGCCGCTCCGATCGTTTAGGGGACGAATTCTTCTGCTGACCTTGTTTTTGCTGCTGTTTTTGCCGCTGCTGCCCCCCGCGGTTCCGTCCGCCAGGGCCGATTGGCTGAGGCCGCCGGGCGACGAACAGCCCTTCCGCTATGCAATCGGGGCTTCCGTGGAGGGACCCGATGGGATGTGGTATGTCGGCGGCGCCTTCGAGAAGGCTGACGGCTTTACCGTCAATAACGTCGCCCGCTGGGATGGCCTGGCCTGGCGCCCTCTGGGGGGCGGCATGAACGGCACGGTCCGCAGCCTGGTCTTTGACGCCCATGGGGTCCTCTACGCCGGAGGCGACTTCACCAAGGCCGGCGGGGTCGATGCCCTACGCGTGGCGAAATGGGACGGCGTCCAGTGGCAGCCCCTGGGGGCCGGCATGAACGATACCGTTCACGATCTGGTCATGGCCCCGGATGGTTCGCTTTGCGCCGGAGGCAAATTCACCACGGCCGGCGGGCGCGATATCTCGTACGTGGCGAAATGGGACGGGACCCAGTGGCAGGGCCTCGCGACCAACCTCGAAGACGGCGGGGTCAGCGCCCTGGCCTTCGGCGGCAACGGGGTTCTCTATGCCGGGGGCTGGTTCAAAGTCGTCGATCCGGACGATCCAGGCGATCCGGCGCCGCCCCGCTACGTAGCCTATTTAAGTGGCACGCGCTGGGTGGGTCTCGGCGGCGGCACGGACGGGGTTGTCCTGGATCTGGCCGTCGCCCCGGACGGCTCGGTCTATGTGGCGGGCTTATTCTCCTCGGCCGGCGAGGGGGACGGCGTCGAGGAAGCCAACTATGTGGTCCGTTTCGACCCCGACGAGTATCGGAGCTGGCATGCCCTGGGCGCCGGCACGAACGGCTCGGTCTCCAGCCTGGCCTTCCGGGGCGGCATGCTCTATGCCGCGGGCAGCTTCAATAAGGCCGGCGGCGTGTCGGCCGACGGACTGGCGGTGTGGAACGCGGAAACGGAAACCTGGGGCGCTGTCGGCAACTGGCAGCAGTGGGACCATGACGGTGTTTGGGCCCATTCCGTGGCCCTGGGCAGGGGCGGCGACAGCGGATGCGAAGTGTTCTGCGAGGGGTTGTGCCTGAGTGCCGGAAGTTGGCGCCCGTTGAGGAACCCGGCCGAAAAGGGCGAAATCTACAGCCTGGTCGTCGACGCCGGCGGCCGGGTGCTGACCGCCCGTGGGGACGGCGGCGTGGGCATCTGGGACGGCCGGCAGTGGCAGACGATGGACGACCCCCAGGAAGGGGGGAAGGTTTACGCCCTGGCCCTGGACTCGCATACGGAGTCCCTGGTTTCCAAGGGCCTGCACCAGACGCTCTATGTCGGAGGCGAGTTCACCGTCGATTTGACAGATGATTGGGGCGAGTCCCAGACCGGTTATGTCTGGTATAGTTATGATCCTTTATATCGGGAATGGTCGGCCGGCCGCGACTATTTCAGCGGGCCGGTGAGGCATTTCGTCCTTCACCCAGACGCCGCATACATACAAAACTCCAGCGTTGACTATGCGGGCGGGGATTTTCAAAATGTATGGAGCAAATCGGAAACCACGGAGGGGAGGTGGCTTCAATGCGGCACTGTCTGGGGCGCGCACAGCCCAGGCATGGACACCCCATGGTACTACTTTTATGGGCCCGTCCATGCGCTTCTGTCGGTGCCGGGCGTGGGGCCCTATGTCGGGACTGACGACAATCTGTACCAGTACCGGTGCCCGGACGGCGAATGCTATTGGTCCGATCTCGGGTTCAACGGGGCGGTCCATGCCCTGGCCCTGGGACCGGATGGGGCCCTCTACGCCGGGGGCGCCTTCTCTGCCGCCGGCGGCGTTGCAGCCCCCAATGTGGCGCTCTGGAGGAACTCGCAATGGCAGGCCCTGGGGAACGGGCCCGGCTTTGCCGTTTCCGCCCTGGCCCTGGGACCGGATGGGGCCCTCTACGCCGGGGGCGAGGCCGCCGCCGGGAGCGAGGTTGCCACTGCGGCCCGGTGGAACGGGACGCAGTGGGAGGCCCTGGAAAACGGACCCGGCTTTGCCGTCCGCTTCCTGGCGTTCCGACCCGACGGCACGCTGGTGGCCGGGGGGCCGGGCGGCGTGGCCTTTTGGCCCTCCTATAAGCCCGACATCCGTGTCAAGGAATCTGATGTCAGGGAGATCCATCTGCTCAACGGCGGAACCCACGACCTCTTCTATAAAACCAAACTCGGTACCGTAGGAACAGACTATGTGGAGATCGTCAACGCCGGCACCGCACCGCTGGAACTGACCGGCCCGCCCTTCATCGAGTTGGGCGGGGCCCATCCCGGGGATTTCACCTTGACCCCCTATTTCAGCAATGCCGTCGTTCCGCCGGGCGGCGAGGCGGTTTTTAAGATCGACTTCAGGCCCGGCGCCGTCGGCGACCGCACGGCCACCGTCTCGATCGCCAGCAACGACCCGGACGAGCCCTCCTTCAGCTTCACCGTGAAGGGAATCGGCGCGGCGCCGGAAATCTCCCTCCAGCAGGGGACCCGGGAGATCACCTCGGGCGGCGCTTACGCCTTCGGCCGGGTCGCTCCGGGGCAGAGCAGCCCCGCGACATTCACGATCCGGAATCTCGGAAACGACACACTTACCCTGGGCGACATTGGAATCAGCGGCGACCACGCCGGGGACTTTGCGGTCACCCAGCCCCAGGCCGCGAGCCTGGCTCCGAACGGCTCCACGACCTTTACGGTGACCTATGCCCCAGCGGCTCCCGGGCAGCGCACCGCCACCGTCTCGATCGCCAGCAACGACGCCGATGAAAACCCCTATGCCTTCACCGTGATGGGCACGGATGCGCTGTTGGGCGACATCGACGGCGACGGGGATCTCGACTTGGCCGACGCCGTCCTGGCCCTGCGGATCCTCGCCGGCATGGACGGGGAGGAGGTGAATCTCTCCGCCTCCCTGAAGGCGCCCGGCCGGATCGGGCTCGATGAGGTCCTCTATATCCTGCAGGGGGCGGCGGGCCTACGTTAGGGGCGCCGCTTCGCCTGCAGACAAGGCCGATCAGCGCCAAAAGATGATAAGGCCATCCATGGAGCAGTTGGCCCGTACATCGTTCCGGCGTCCTTCTCACAGGAGCGCATGACCTACCTTGATCGCGAGGCGATGGACCGTAACCGATCACAGGAAATCCGCGTTCAGGGATGAACGACCCAGGACAAATCCGGTTGTTGTCCCATAAGATGCCGTTGGATCCCATCGACGGGGATGGGATGCGTCTCCTTCTTCCATTCGTTGTGCCAAGTCTGATAGAACTTCGTGTACCCCGGGGCCGCGGAGAAAGGCGCCGGCGAGTGGTAGGGCCCCACGTGAACCCAGTCTTTTCCACCGTTCCGGCCCAACTCATGCATCAGGTTGGCATCGGTCATCCAGATATTGGCGAAGGGCAGTTTGAGCCCCATATGCTGGGCCTGCTTGGCGAGGTTGGCCGCATCGGGAACCCAGTCGCCAGTGAAGATCACGTCGGCGCTGGAGGCCTTGATCTTGGACAGGTACGGGGCATAGTCGGTCAGGAAGAGCTTGTGGTAATCTTCGCCCACAATCTGCGCCTCGGGGAAATATTCCTTCAGGCCTTTTTTAAAGGCATCCGCGAAGATATGGCCGAACGCGTAGTCCTGGCAAAGGATATAGAATTTCCGCTCCTTCTTCCGGATCTGCCAGTAGTAGTAAGCGAGACCCCGTGCAACCTGATCGCAGGAGAAAGAGCCTTGGAAGGCATACCGCCCGAAATTCTCCGCATTCTGGATATCGTCGGAGGTATTGACGGCGTTCAGGGCAACGACCTTGTACTTGTTCGCCACCTCGTTGATGACCTTCATGATGTGGCTGCCATCGCATCCCCAAAGCACGTGGACCTTTTCCTGGAGAATCAACCGCTCGGCGATCTTCTTGGTTTGGTCGATTTTGCCCATTGAATCGCCCTTGATCACCTGGATCAGTTTCTTCCGACCATCCACCAGGATGCCGCCGCGCTTGTTGATGTCGTGGGCCACCCAAGTGACCACGGTCCAGTAGAACTGCCCGTTAACGGCCGCCGGTCCTGAAAATGACACTATGAGGCCAATCCGGATCGTGTCGCCCGTCGGGCTGACCCAGGTGGACGGATCGTACCCGGACATGTCGCCCATCTTGTTGGCGTCAAAGGCCGCACGCGCCTTGAGCAGTTGCTTGTCCACCGGCGCCTCCCTGGACGCTTTCTGGGCCATGACGGCAGACGGACTGTACGCCGTGAGCAACAATACCGCAAAAGCCATGGTCACGAAACATTCGTCGGCATTTATGACGATCATTTTTCCAGGCAATACGGATTCTGGCGGCCCTATATCGAGAAGGTCATCTACCGCTACCTCGATTGCGGCGATCCGCACAACGGCTTTGCCCGTGTCAAATGCAAGGATTGCGGCCATGAATACCTGCTGGCCTTCTCGTGTAAGCACCGCCACTTCTGCCCATCTTGTCATCAGAAGCGCGTGGTGGAGTTCGGCGAATGGCTCTGCACGGATGTCCTCAAGAAGGTCCCACACCGGCATTTTGTCTTCGGCATCCCGAAGATGCTGCGCCGTTATTTTCTCTATGACAGAAAGCTTCTTGCCTGCTTGAGCCGGTGCGCCTGGGAATCCCTAAAGGGCTTCCCCGCGCTGGAATGGCTTGCCGCCATGTGTTCCCATATCCCGAATAAAGGCGAGCAGATGGTCAGATACTACGGCCATTACAGCAACGTCTCACGGGGAAAAAGGAAAGAGGCGGGAACGGATGAGGATATCCCTTGCATCCTCGATGCGCAGGGGAATGAAAAGACCTTCCGGCGTAACTGGGCGCGCCTGATTCAGAAGATATACGAGGTCAATCCCCTCCAGTTATCCCTTGACGCGAGAAAAATGCTTCTCTATAATTCGGGACATCAAAAGCAAGTTCTTATCAATCAATTATTCAATTGAATCAATTATCAATAATATAAACATTTTCTCGGTCCCACCAAATAGCCAAGCATTGGAGATCATCAATGAAACATTCTAAGTTACGATCCTGTGGAGTATTCCTTGCCTGTGTATCGGCACTATTTCTTTTCAACGTTTCCCCTGTCATCGCCGCCGACGGGAAAAAATGGGACGGAAAGAAATACCCCTTCAAACTTCTCGATCCCACGAAAACGAACAGCGAGAGTAATCCGTTCATCATCGATACGGCGGGGAAGCTGGCCTATTTTGCCTGGCTCGCAAAAGGGGACCAGGATCTGGACGCCTTCGGCAAGCAAAGCGGGCTCAACGGACTTACCTGGTCGTTTAAAGGCAATTTTGTGAAACTCACGGCGAACCTGGACATGAACGGTACAAAGTTTGAGTTTCCCACCATAACGGGCACATGGGTAAACTTTGACGGCGGGGGGCATGTGATCGACAATTTGCGCATCACCGATAAAACAACGCAGCCGATTTCCGATGATGCTTCCAGTACTGTCGAAATGCATCTGGCCCTTTTCGGCGGCGCCTCGGCAATAAAGAATCTCGGCATCGGCAAAAGATCGATCATCGCCTACAACAGCGTAAGAAAAGATTACCTCTACAGGGTGTACGCGGCGGCCATTGCCATTGAAGTGGATGTGATGGACAACTGTTTCAGCGAAGCGACCATTACGGTGAAAGGAGAAGGAGATGCGGATGTAGGCGGTCTGGCGGCCGGGGGCAACTGGATATCCAATTCCCACAACGGCGGCCCCATTTTATTTGTGGGGAATGTTCTCGATGCCCGGGCGAAAAACCGTCAGCGTATTATCAGACCGGGAACGCTTACAGTCGGCGGTGTCTGCGCAAAGCCTCATAAAAAGATCTCAGGCTGCTACAACACCGGATCAATTACCATCAAAGCCTCCGGCGAAAACCTGAGCATCGGCGGCGTCGCCGGCGTTCAAGCCGATGAGCACAATGTAAGCGAAGCTGCGGACCTTTATAATGCCGGGAAAGTGACCCTTGCCGCCACCGGCGAGATCAAAAACGCCTATGTCGGCGGCGTACTGGGATATGGAGTGACATATCCGAAATTTGTGGGAAAACCCAAACAGGTCGAGACCGGGTATATCTTTAACAAAGGAAATATCGACGTAACCGTAATGACGGGAAACGCCATCCACGTCGGCGGCGTTATCGGCGGCAATATCCTGGGAAGATCCTTCGGCGAATCCTACCGTTGGGAAGGGATCTCGGGATGCGTCAATACGTATAACACCGGTTCCGTTGCTGTTTCATCAACGGGAAAGGTTGATGCCCTTGATGTGGGCGGTATCGCCGGTTACGGATCCATGGTGGTCAACAGCTACAATGCCGGCCGCATCAGCGGCGCCTCGGGACCGGGAACCACCCTGAACCTGGGCGGCCTGGGCGGCAGTGAGGTTTATGTCCAGAACAGCTATAACATCGGCGCGGTAAGCGGAAAAGGTTCCGGGACCAACGTCGTGGGCGGCATTCTGGGAAACGCCAGCCTGGCATGGGGGGAAACAGACAGCACCAGGTATGCGGCCTTGAACGGCTTCTGGCTCAAGCAGCCCCAGGCAGGCGGTATCAACAGTGACGTTAAATATGCCAAAGGTTCCTATTTTTACATGAAATCAGGCGATATTAGGAAAAAGGAAACGAATATCGGCAAGGTTCTTAAAATCTTCGCCTCTGAGCAGGAAGACCCGAATAAAATGGTTGAAGGCCGTTACGGAGCAGTCTATTCGTTCGATAGCCCCACGGCAACCGTGATGACGCGATCCGATGATGGTCCAGGCAAGAGGGGGAATCTGAAGGGCACCCTCCTCGCTAATCTCAACGGGATGGTTGAAGACAAAATCGACCGCATGTACCGCAAATGGGTCATTGACGGAACAAACGGCGGGTATCCCGTATTGTCATCCCAGCCGGCCAGTTTCGGCAATACCGATGAAAAGCCAGCGGCCTCGGTCGCCTCGGAGATTGCCGGCGAGTATCTGGGTGAACACAAGCAGTGGACCGACAATGTCATCCTGAAAGCCGACGGCACATTCAAACGCGCCCACGGCGGCGACGGCGGCGCCTGGACCTACAATGGAAAGAGGCTGATCCTCAGGTGGTCCAAATGGCCGCCCGAAATTCTCGAACAGAAGTCCGCAGGGGTATTCTCGTCGAATATATACAATTTCAAGCTGACACGGGCCAACATTTCCACCTTGGCCGGAAAACCGGACACGGCGACGGCAAACAAGATCGCCGGCGTGTATCTTGCGAAGCACCGATACTGGACCGACAATATCATCATCAGCGCCGACGGCACCTTCAAATGCGCCACCAGAGCCGGTGAAAGCGGCGCCTGGTCCTTTGACGGCAAGAAGCTGATCCTCAGGTGGTCCAAATGGGGGCCCGAGGTGCTCGTCCAGAAATCTGAAGGAACATTCTCCGCGAATGCCTACCTGTTTACGCTGACGCGCACCGGAGCCTCAACGTCGAGCCTTCCGCAACCGCCGGTAAAACAGAATCAGCGACAGCAAAGAAAATAGCCGGCGCGTATTATGCCCGGCACTATAACAAGCGGTGTTCAGGTCGGCAGGGTAAAATAAAACGCCGCCCCTTTCCCGACCTCACCCTCCGCCCATATGTGGCCGCCGTGGCGGTTGATAATCCGCCTTACCGTCGCCAGACCGATCCCCGTCCCGGGAAATTCTTCCTCGCTGTGGAGACGCTGAAAGGCCCCAAAGAGTTTCTCGGCATAATTCATATCGAAGCCCGCGCCGTTGTCCCGGACAAAATAGACGGACTCGCTATCTCTGTTCAGCACGCCGAATTCAACGCGGGGCGCCGCGGCGCGACCGGTGAATTTCCAGGCGTTGTCCAAAAGGTTCGTCATGGCAACCATCAACAGATACCGATCCCCGCGAACGACGACACCGTCCTGAACGGACAGTTCGGCGCGACGCCGGGGATTTTCGTTCTGCTGGATCGGAGCGGCGGCATCCCTGACCAGCTTGCTCAAATCGACAACGTCGCATTTGAATTCCGCCCTGGTGACCCGGGACAGTTTGAGAAGATCGTCGATAAGACACCCCATGCGCTGGGCGGCGCGACGGACCCGATCCAGATATTCCTTGCCCTTGTCGTCCAGGACGCCTCCATAATCCTCGAGCAGGGCCAGGCTGAAGCCGTCGATGCTCCGCAGGGGGGCCCGCAGATCATGAGAAACGGAATAGCTGAAGGCCTCCAGTTCCCGGTTGGCTGCCTCCAACTGGGCGGTCCGGTCCCGGACCCGCGTCTCCAGCTCTTCGTTGAGGACGCGGACCGCTTCTTCCGCCTGCTTCCGAACCGTCACATCCTCATAGACCGCCACGATCTCCCCGGAAGGAAGCTTATAGATGCGGTTCTCCCGCCAGCCCGAGATCCGGTCGTCATGGTAGAAGGAAATATCATGATCCTCCGCCAGACCCGTCCGCCAGACCCGCTGGAAGACGGCAAAGAGGCCGAATTCCCTTACGCCGGGAAAGACCTCCGTCACCCGCCGGCCGAGGATTTCTTCCTTCCTGACCTTTTCCATGCGCTCCGCCGCGGCGTTGAAGTCCCGGATGATGAAATCCGCGCCGTCCTCTGCGGCTTCATAAACCGCCACGGCGCTGTTCATCCGTTCGAAGAGGTTGCGGAACCGGGTCTCGCTTTCCCGGAACGCCTCCTCGGCCATGCGCCGCTCCGTAACATCATCCACGGTCCCGTCGTAATAGCGGATGGTCCCAGCGGCGTCTTTCACGGCCTTGGCGTTTATGGAGCCCCAGAAGGTCCCCCCGCCCTTGCGGTTGAAGGCCACCTCCATCCCGCGGATAATTCCCGCCTCCGTGAGGAGCTGCTTGACCTGCTGCCGGTCTTCCGGACGGACATAGAGCTGGAACTGAATATCCTGGACTTCCCTGATCATCTCCTCCGGCGCGGCGAATCCGTACATCCGGGCAAAGGCCGGGTTGACGGTCAGATAGGTCCCCGCGGGGGTGCTCTGAAAGATCCCTTCCACGGCGTTGTCGAAGATGTTGCGATACCTCTCCTCGCTTTGGCGCAGGTTTTCCTCCGCCGCCCGGCGCTCCGAGATGTCCCGGACGATGGTCTGAAAAAAGGTCTTCCCTTCCACGGCAATGCGCCGGGCGCTCACCTCCACGGGAAAGATCGCGCCGTCCTTGCGGCGGTGGCGCGTTTCATAGATGCTCCCCTCCTCCTCGGCGATCCGGGCCGCCTGGCCGTCCATCTCGGCAAGGGTCTCCGGGTCCCGAAGGATCGTTACCTTGGCGCCGATCAATTCCTCCCGCCTGTAGCCATAGACCTCCATGGCCCGTTCATTGGCCTCGAGAATTATCCAGTCCTCGTCCATCATGAAAATGATGTCGTTGGCGTATTTTGTAAGGTATTCGTAATGTCGCGTCAAGGCGTGGCGCTGGAGTTCATTTTCGTATTGCCCCTTGTAGAAAGCTACCTGCTGGCGACGCCAGATCAGGGCAAGGCTCACGGCCGTCGCCAGGATCAGGACGGCGACGATAATCGTCATCAATTGCGCCCGGAGGCGGACGTCCCGCAATACCTCGTCCCGGTCGATCTTGGCAATGACAGACCAAGGAAAGCCCGGCACGTTCCTGATAACCGCCAGCACCTCCACCTCGCGGTAGTCCCGTCCCATCACGTTGCCCCTAACGCCCCGGGCCGCCATGGCGGCGGGGAGTTCATCGTCGGCAACGGGGAAACGGAGCTTCAGGGCGGTGTCCTTCCGATGGCGCAGCTCATTGAGAAAAACGACCTCCCGGGCGTCGGATTTGACCAGCAGGGTTTCCGCCGTGGCGCTGGGCGTGGGCCAGCTCTGAATGAGGGGGAAAAGGAAATCATAAGGGTTGATCAGCAGGACGCACACCCCCACGGGCACGGCGCTCTGGGGAACGAAGAGGGGAGCGATAGCTTCCATATGGATGCGCCCCGTCGGATCGTCGCGGTACAAGTCCGTAAAGACGACCTCCCCCGTCGCCAGGGCGCGGGCGGCGGCGGCGCGGGTATGGGCGCCCACGGCGGCATCGCCACTGCTGCGCAAGGCCATGCGGACCTTCAGCTCCGTATCCAGAATCAGAATGTCCTGATAGCCATACTGACTCCGGAGCACTTCCAGATCGTCGCGGACCGACTGCCGGAGGAGGGCCGGCATCCCGGAACTCTTCAGGCACTCATGGACCCGGCGGACAAAATACGGCCTTTTCATCAGGACTTCCGCATCGCCCTGCCGCTCCCGCCGCCAATAGACAAGCTGACCTACCTTGAGATCGGCAATGGCGGCCAACTGCCGAAATTCCGTCTGCAAAAGGTCATCCTTCTGTTTCTCATAGTAGAACGACCCCGTAACGGCAATGATGGCGGCAATGCCCAGAAAGATCGCCACGAGATGCCGGGGAAAGGGGTGGGACTTGGGTTGCGCTTCCATTCTTCACACCTTGTCTGAGCCTGTTTCGAGGGCAAATATCTTGAAAAAAGTATGAAAACATTTATAAGCGATTTTTCGGAAAAGTCAATTGACCAGGCGCCGGCCTTGAATAATTCATGTCAATGGGATGGGGGTCCTGATCATCAACGGCCAGGGGCTCTCCCCCACCGAACCCGTCCTGAAGAAGAAGGTCATCGAATGGCTCACGACGGGCAGTTGGCGCAAGCAGATCTTCGCTTACGCCCGCGCCCGGTCCTAGGACAGATGAAAAATATCCCTTGACGCAAGCAAGTTCTTATAAGTATCAGTAAAAAGTGAGTTCTTATAAGTTTTTAGGGGAAGAGCGCCGCGCTTGACGCGCAAGGAAAAGGGGGAACAGCTAATGGCGGAAACAATCATCCTGCTGGTGGAGGACAATACCGATGATGTGGATCTGACGATCCGGGCGCTCAAAAAGAACAACATCCTTAACAAAGTAATCGTTGCCCGGGATGGAGAGGAGGCCCTGCATTATCTCTTTCAACAGGGAGTCAAACCGTTAGTGACTCTCCTGGATTTGAAGCTCCCTAAGATTAATGGCATAGAGGTGCTCAGGCGCATAAGAGAGGACGAACGCACCTGTCTTTACCCGGTAGTGATCCTCACCTCGTCGCTGGAAGAAGGAGATCTGATCAATGGTTATCGCCTGGGCGCAAACAGTTATATCCGCAAACCGGTTGATTTCAATCAATTCAATGAAGCGGTCAGGCAGTTGGGGCTATACTGGTTGCTCTGGAATGAACCGCCACCATCGCTAAAAAACTAAAGGAATATCAAGATATGGGCAAGTTGTTGCGGGTATTGATAATCGAGGACTCGGAAGACGACGTTCTTCTGGTGCTTCGCCAACTCAGGAAGGGTGGCTATGATCCGGAGTATGAACGGGTGGAGACGGCCGAACCCATGGAGAAAGCCCTTCGGGAGAAATCGTGGGATGTCGTTCTGTGTGACTATAAGCTCCCACACTTCAGCGGTTTTGAAGCCCTGGCGCTCTTCAATAAGAGCGGGCTCGACATTCCCTTCATCATCGTTTCGGGCACCATTGGCGAGGAAACGGCCGTCGCGGCAATGCGGGCCGGCGCTCGGGACTATGTCATGAAGGACAAATTGTCCCGCATCGCACCCGCCATCGCACGGGAACTGGAGGAAGCTGAATCGCGGAGACTGCGCAGGATTTATGAGCATGAACTCTTCAGATCCGAGGCAAATCTTACCGCGATCATGAACAGCTCCAACGACTGGATCTGGTCCGTGGACACGGATAACTTCGGGCTGTTGATCTTCAATCGGGCCATGGAAGAATATTTCATGCATAATGCCGGCATCTGCATCCAAAAAGGCATGACGCCGGAAGATCTTCTCCCTCCCGAGCGGGTAGCCAAGTGGAGGAATTTTTACCGGCGGGCCGTAATGGAGGGTTCGTATGAAATGGAATATGAGACGGTCCAAGGAACATCGGTATTCCTTATGTCATTCAATCCCGTGATTCATGACGGCAGGATATCCGCTATATCCGTGCTGGGAAAGGACATTACCGACCGCAAACTGGCGGAAGAGAGATACCGGAGCATATTTGAGAATGCCCAGGAAGGCATCTTCCGTTCTACGCCGGAAGGAAAGATATTCATGGCCAACGCCGCCATGGCACGGATATTCGGCTATGAATCGCCGGATGAATTGACGGCTGCCGTGACCGATGCGGCCCGTCAGATATATGTAAATTCGGAAGAACGAACGAAGATAATTCAAATAATTGAGGAAAATGGTTTTATCAAAAACCACGAAACCCAGCTTTACCGGAAGGATGGGAGCATTTTCTGGGTTTCCATGACCATGCGGGCGGTCCGTGACGCCGGAGGAAGGATCCTCTACTATGAGGGCATAGACGAGGACATCACGGAACGTAAGGAGCATTTTGATCTGCTGAGGAAAACCCTGGAGGCGGCGGTTCAGGCTATTGCCTCGGTGGTAGAGAGAAAAGACCCATACACGGCGGGCCATCAGCGACGCGTGGCCGATCTGGCCCGGGCCATCGCCACGGAAATGTGTCTTCCCGGCAATCAGCTTGATGGCCTCTGCATAGCGGCCTCTATTCATGACATCGGCAAGATATCCGTTCCGGCGGAAATCTTGAGCATGCCGAGAAAACTGACGGAAATAGAGATGAATCTTATCAAGACTCATCCTCAATCGGGATATGACATCCTCAAAGATATAGATTTCCCCTGGCCGGTGGCGCAGATCGTCCTGCAGCATCATGAACGGTTGGACGGTTCCGGTTATCCGCTGGGGCTCAAAGGAAGTGAAATCCTGCCGGAGGTGCGGATTCTGGCCGTAGCCGATGTTGTGGAGGCCATTGTCTCCCATAGGCCCTACCGGCCGGCGCTTGGACTCGATCTGGCCATTGACGAGATCGCGAATAGTCGTGGCATCCTGTATGATCCCGATGTCGTCGAGGCATGTCTGAAATTACTGGCAAACAATCAATACATCCTTCCCGCATAATCGGATGGGAGGGGATGGTATAAAAGGCAATGACCATGCCCTGAATGCCAAAAACCGGTATTGCCTTGCGGGTTTTCTCCCGTTCCTATCCGAGCACCAATACGGTTACCTGGCTGGGGACAAGGGAGGCGCCGGGGCAGTTCATGCTCAGCCCGTTATGTCCCGTCATGCTGGTCAGCCGCTGGGCGTGAGCGCCCTCCTTGAAGACCGTCAAGCTGCCCAGGATAAACTCCGTTGGCCCCATGACCATGCCAGAGGCGACCCCCATATTGACGCCCGCATTGTCGCCCGAACTTGTTGTCATCATGGACATCTGATTCAGCGAGGGCATGCCGTCCGTGAGCACCGTCAGGGCCGTGGTGGCGGGATTTGTCGTCGCCCCTGTCGAAACGTTGGGATAGGGGATGGGGATTGGCCCCACGGGGGTGGGGGTAAGGCAGACATCAGGGAATCCCATATTCATGCCGCCTCCCGCTGTGGATTGAAACATATGCTTGCCTCCTTTCTTTAATCATCCCAGATGGATCTGTTCGGCGTCTATTTTTACATGCCCTTCGGCGGTATGCAGAGTGTTCTTTGTCTCCATAGTCAGGGTGCCGTCAACAAGCATGCGGGTGGAAGCCGACTGATTTCCTCATGTTCTTCAATATATCGATATGACGATACGAACCGCTGGACGGCCCTTCGGAATATTGAATCCAGGGCATCGGCGACAATCCTGACCTTTTCTATTTGACCGTAAAAAATCCCGGCGAGAAAGGAAAAGCTCTCGATGCTTGCCTTGCCTTGTCGGGCGTTGATTTCCAGGTCCGCCGAGGTCATGGAGAGTTTTTGCGGCGTGGAAAAGGCGATCCCGTCCCCCGCCGCAACCCGCAGGGCTCCATTTTTGACTTCCAGGTTGACCTGACCGTTCAGGGAAAGGGTTGTCAGCATCCCCTTTTGATCCGGTCTTTCCAGGATCGACAAGATATGGCCGGATCCGCCTTGATCCAGGGAAACAAGGACGGTATCGTTTATTTCCGGTCTGACGAGACAGCTTAAGGCCAAGCTTGCCCCGTACCGGGCCTTGCCCGCCGCCACCGTCCATCGCCCGTCTTTTTCATTAACCACCAGGCAGCATTCAAGAACGGGCTGAAGATATTCGATTGTTTTTGCCAAAGTATTCATCACTTGCCTCCTTTAATCCCCACGGCATCGGTAAAGTGTCTTTTGGAATTTTCTCGCGCCCCTACCCCTTGCCCTTCTTTTCCGGAAGGAGGTCGGTGCGTTTATACAGTTTCGTCATTTTCAGGTTCGCCCCCTCGAAATTTGTATCTCCCACACCGGTGCGGTAAAACTCGGCGCCGTAAAGGTTTGCCTTGCCCAGATTCGTTCGGACAAGCTTTGATTTCCTCAACGACCCCTGGAAGAGATTTGCCTTTTCCATATTCACGTCGGAAAGATCGGTCTTCGTAATCCGGGTCCGGTCCGCTGCGATTCCCGCCAGGTTCGATCCGGCGAGATTGCAGTCCTGGATAAGCCCCCTCTTCATCACCACGCCCTGAAAATCGCTTCCCGAGAGATCGGATTTGATCCAGCAGACCTTGTCGGCCTTTACATCGGCAAACCTGCTTTCCGTCATGGCGGAACCGTTGAAAAGCCTGGAGTTGTACATATCCGCACCGGAAAGATTGACTTTACTGCCCTTTGTCTCAATAAAATGGACGGAACGGACAACGGCCCCGGAAAAATTCGTCTCCTCGATCTTGGTTATGCAGGAGGCGGTGCCTGAAAAAGAACCTATCCCCGGCGCGGTGATCGCCGTCCAGACTTTCGGCGACTTCCTCGGCTTCAATCCCCACTGCCACATCCTCGTTACGGACGGTTGCTTCTACGGCAACAAAGGCATGTTCCGCGTCGCTCCTCCTCTTGAACTGAAAAAGCTGGAGGCCATCTTCCGGCACAAGGTGTTCAGGATGCTGCTCTCCAAGGGAAAGGTCACGCAGGAGATGATCACCATGCTCTCCACATGGCGGCATTCCGGATTCAACGTCTTCTGCGGAAACTGCATATCTCCAAAAAATGATACGGACATGGAGAACCTGGCCCGCTACATCATCCGGGCCTCTTTCTCTCAGGAGCGCATGCACTATCTGGAGCAGAAGGGAAAGGTTGTCTATACGTCCAAAGACGGGAAGACCACAAAGGGCTTGCCGCCATGTGTTCCCATATCCCAAATAAAGGCGAGCAGATGGTCAGATACTACGGCCATTACAGCAACGTCTCACGGGGAAAAAGGAAAGAGGCGGGAACGGATGAGGATATCCCTTGCATCCTCGATGCGCAGGGGAATGAAAAGACCTTCCGGCGTAACTGGGCGCGCCTGATTCAGAAGATATACGAGGTCAATCCCCTGGTCTGCCCAAAGTGTCAGGGGAAAATGCGGGTCATCGGCAGCATCGAG
>Ga0302249_1000370_pt1 | contig 41250 bp, 36 predicted proteins | sample AAG_UR_Val_MG_FD_193531 | JGI IMG/M metagenome (GOLD analysis project Ga0302249, IMG submission 193531) | Enriched activated sludge microbial communities from anaerobic digester in WTTP, New Holstein, Wisconsin, United States - AAG_UR_Val | ecosystem: Engineered > Bioreactor > Anaerobic >... | reverse complement strand
GGACATAAAAGCATGTAATGAACTAATCATAGAAGATAAAACTACTACCCCAATGAGATAGAGTGAACATAAAAAGTAACAATGAGGATACAAAAATAAGAGGGGCTGGGGTTATGCAAAAGTCTCATCTTTGGTTTTCTGCCAGCGATCCGTTATGCAACACTTTGAATAAACAGGCTAATTAGGTCCTTTTTTCTGAATGTATAAGCTCTATTACCGTTATCTCAGGCGGTGCAAGAAAACGTATCGGAGGACCCCAAGTCCCTGTGCCGCCACTTGTGTAAAGACTTGATTTATCGCTTATTCTGTAAAAACCGTTATACAATGGAAAAAAGATTTTCACGATGTAGTTGAACGGAAATATCTGCCCCCTATGCGTGTGGCCTGAAAGCTGAAGGTCAAAAAGATCAATAGCGCCTTGATCAATAACGGGTCTGTGCTTCAAAAGGATTGTGTATTTATCCAGCGACTGTTCCTTCAACAATGCGCTTTCATGAATAAAATTATTTTTAAACCTCAGACTTGCTATATCATCAACTCCAACGATATTAATAATACCCCCAGCATCAACTGCCTTATTCCTTAGAACATAGAATCCTGCCTGTTCTGTTAAATCAACAGATGTATCTATACCTGCATAATACTCATGGTTGCCCGTTACGGCAAATTTGCCATATGTCGTACTGATTTGTTTCAAGGGTTCGATCGATGTTTTAAGTCTGTTAAAACGACCGTCGATCAGATCACCAGTTGAGACAAGTATATCTGGTTTTATTGCCTTTATTATATCGGCAATCTTCCCCATCCTTTTTTTGTTGATTATTAGACCAATGTGAACATCAGATATCTGAACGATTCTTACTAAACCTGTTTCCCTCTTGATTTTTGGCGTTTCTATCGTAAGTCTTTTAACCCCTATTTGGGTTGCTTCGTAAAATCCGTATGGCGTAACCAATAAAGCACATAAAGAAGGAACAATAAAAAAATATTTTTTGTGATCCAAAGCCCCTGAGACATCTTTTTTTATTATTAGACCGCAAAAATAGATGCACAACCTGATCAAATCAATAAAAATAGACACGGAAAAAAACAAGAAAAGCAAAACCATCCATGTGTATCCGGTATATGCAGCAAAACGTGCAAGATCATCTTGGCCCGCCTTCTCCATAAGGCGAACCGCAACAGGGGCAAAAACCATTGAAAGCATAAAAAGACTCACACAAACAGTGGCAACCCTGTTTACCGGAAAGGCATGTTTCAACTTCAATAAAACATAGAAGTTGAGTAGTGCGTAAACTAAGAAGAAACTAAATAAAAAAAGACCCATTTATTGAAAGTGTTTTTGAGTTATGCCTCCAATACCTCCATGAGTTTTATCTCAAAGATAAGGTCTTTTCCGGCAAGAGGATGATTTAAATCGAGTCTCACACCTTCATCATTTATATCCTTGACGGTAACATTTGTAATGCTGCCATCCGGAGAGTGCATCTGCAACACCATTCCTATCTCCAATTCAATATTTTCTGGTATTCGAGATCTGTCTACAGTACCTACAAGGTCTTCTTTGTAGGGACCGTATGCATCTTCACAGGCTATCGAAACCTTCTTTGTCTCCCCTACACTCATGCCTACTATCCCTTTTTCAAAACCGGGTATGACCATCCCCTGGCCAATTACAAACTCAAAGGGTTCCCTCTCCAATGATGAATCAAACATTGTGCCGTCACCAAATGTGCCGGAATAGTGAACCCTTACTCTATCATTCATCTTTGCCTGTAGCATTTTTACCCTCTCTTTTTAAGCCCATGGCACAAATTAAAAATATTTTAATCACTATAATATATTCAAACTGTTTATCCTTATTAAATCAGTATCTCCTCGAACCGCCCCTTCCCCTTTGTCTATCTCTTGTTGGACGAGCTTCATCAACGGTAATCGTTCTACCCATAAACATTGTACCATTCAAATCCTTTTTTGCCTTTTCAGCCTCCATCTGCGTCGCCATCTCAACAAAACCAAATCCCTTCCCCTCGATAATCCTTATTTCCTTAACTTCCCCGAATTGCGAGAATAGTTCTTTTATCTGTCCACTTTCCGCTGAATAACTTAGATTTCCTACATATAGTTTACTGCCCTGCATGCTATCTCCTCCTCTTGATTTTATGCTTCTTATTGGAGATAGAGGCAATGAACCGCATATGCTCCATGCCGAAACATGTATTTATTGTATTTGTAACAATTGACAACCCGTTAATGGAGTATATTAAATTATATATTTAAAAAAAGATAGTGTTTTAACGACAATATCTTAATAACTTTTGCAATATTAATTCATTGTGTGTTACAATAGCGGAATATGTCTTAATTTATCTAACTTTTGTTAATAGATAATCAGACAAAGCACAGAAAACTTAAGTAAGGGAATAAATACACAAAGGATTTTCAAAGAATAATTCATGACTACAGAAAATTCATTGCCTCCATTAAAAATAAAAGATAAAACTGCAAAAATATGTATTATCCAGGGCGGTATGGGTGTTGGCGTATCACTTTCACCTCTTGCCAGCGCAGTTGCAAAAGAAGGAGGAATCGGAATCGTCTCAAGCGCCGCCCTTGACAGGCTTGTAACAAAAAGAACCGGTAAAGCCCACAATACATATGAGGCTGCCTTTGAAGAAATATCCCTTGCAAAGGCCAACGGAGGCATTGCAGGCATAAATATAATGGTTGCCCTCGGAAGGGATTATGAAGATTCTGTTAAGGGCGCAATAGATGCAGGCGCAGATGTAATTATATCAGGCGGAGGATTACCCCTTGGGTTGCCTGGAGTAAAAAAACCTGGTGACACTGCACTCATCCCTATTGTTTCATCTGCACGTGCCCTTGAGATTATCTGCAAAAAATGGGAAAGACTTGGCTATCGACCAGATGCTGTGGTGCTTGAAGGACCGCTTGCAGGTGGACACTTAGGATTCAGGTTTGAGGAATTGGGTCTTGAATCAAATAGGCTTGAAAATCTTTTTCCTCTCATCAAGGAGGTGTCTTTACATCATGGCGGTTTTCCCGTCATAGTTGCTGGCGGCATTTTTGACCGCAACGACATTCTGAAGTTCCTGAAAATGGGTGCTGATGGCGTTCAGATGGGAACCAGGTTTCTTGTAACAGAAGAGAGTAGCGCAACACCCGCATATAAACAATCAGTTATCAACGCAAAGAAAGAGGATATCCTTGTAGCCAACAAACCAGGGTCACCTTGCGGATTGCCATTTATGGTATTGAGGCAATCTCCCATGTTTGTTTCAGCGCTTGAAGCAAAAAGAAAACCACGCTGTGATAAAGGTTATGTATTAACTAAAAACGGGGACGGTCAATATGCAAAATGTATGGCGAAGGATGATAACACAGCTTCATTCTGCATATGCAACGGTCTTTTAAGTTCTGCCGGCTACAATCCGCAGACAGAAGAACCTCTTTACACGGTTGGTGTAAATGGATACAGGGTCAATAAGATTGTGAGCACTAAAGACTTGTTTGATGAATTGACAGGTAAAAAGGAATTTACCCAAAAGGATTCAGACCTGTATATGGATATTCAGGCACAGACATTGTAAAGTTTTCGATAATTTATCTAAAGCCCTATAAGCACCGCCAACCTATAAGCAAACATCCCTGAAATATAAGAAATAAGCACCATAGCAATAAAAGACATGGAAAACCATTTCATGTTCCCCATCTCCTGCTTCATTACTGCAATCGTAGGCACACAAGGGATAAAAAGCATAAGCGAAACAAGAAAGGATAAGGCTGAAGCATGACTTATAATGCCAGGCAGAACAGTTCTCAGACCGTGTCCCCCAACGTTATACAATACCCCGAGAGTCGCTATAGAATTTTCTTTTGCAACAATACTCGATAACAACGCCACCAGCATTCTCCAATCTAAGCCGAGGGGAATACCTAACGGTTCCACAAATCTTCCTATACATCCAAGTATGCTATTTTCTATATTGCCACCGGGAATGTTTGAAAAAATCCATATTATAACAGAAAAGACAAGAATTACAGTTCCAGCCTTCTTTATAAAAGATGCCGTCCTATCCCACACAGCAAAAATAATAGTTTTAATGTCGGGTTTGTGATATAAAGGCAATTCCATAATAAACGGAACAGGCTCGTTTCTAAGCATAAACTTACTCACAAATGCACCGGCAACACCCAATACGATAAGGTTCATAGCAACCAGCGCCCAAGTAACTATCATGGCCTTTTCACCGAAAATTGCGGCAGCAATAAATGTCAATGCGGCAAGCCTTGCAGTACATGGTACAAAAGGTGTTAGGAAAATTGTTAAAAGCCTTGCCTTTTTTGATTCAACTATTCTCGTGCCAAGGATTGAAGGCACATTACATCCAAACCCGAGACACATAGGCAAAAAACTTTTACCGTGAAGTCCAATTACATGCATAAACCTATCCATGACGAATGCCGCCCTTGCCATATACCCTACGTTCTCGAAAAACGCCATCACAGAAAAGAATATGACAAGCAAAGGTACAAATGTAAGCACAGAGCCGACACCACCCAATACTCCATCTATGAGAATCCCCTTTATCCAAAATGGCGTATGAGGAAACCACGATTCCATTGAACTACCAACAAAACTCATCAAAGATTCAAGCCACTTCTGTATAGGAAATCCTACCTTAAAGGTAACAACAAAAACAAGGGCAAGAATCCCGAGCAACACAGGCACACCAATTACAGGCCTTGTGAGTATATGGTCAATCTTATCTGTTATGAGCACTTGACCCATTTTAAATCTTGAAATCGCTGCGCGTGTTACCTCTTCAATCCAGTCATAACGCCCCCCAACAACTGCACGAAGGGCATCATCATGTTTAACAAGCAGGGCGTTAATTTCATTCCACGTGCTAACAGGCATCAGTTGCCGCATCTCTTCTGCAACCTCAAAGTCTCCTTCCATGAGTTTTATAACCGTCCATTGCTCCTGATGAGGCGGAGGAACATGTCCATGCACAATCTTAGAAAGCTCATCGAATATTTCCCTGTGGTCCTCCGATATATTTGGCATCTTTGGATTGAATATTATTTCATCGTTTACAAGACGAATAACCGTGTCGAGAAGTTCTTTTATGCCTTTATTTTTTGAGGCTACCATAGGGACAACAGGTATATTTAGAGATTTCTGAAGCGCTTCAATGTCTATACGTATACCTTGAGAGTCTGCAACATCAATCATGTTTACACCCACAACAACCGGTGGCCCAAGTATGAGCAATTCAGCAAGTAGGTATAAACTTCGCTCAAGCACAGAGGCATTTACGATCATTATGATTGCGTCCGGATGATTATGGATGATAAAATCCCTTGCAATCCTCTCCTCCTCTGAAAATGGGCTGAGGCTGTATGTTCCTGGTAGATCAACTATCCTAATATCGTATTCGTCAGAGACATAAGACCCTTCCTTTTTCTCAACTGTTTTTCCAGGCCAATTGCCAACGTGCTGGGAAAGCCCCGTAATAACATTAAAAACGGTCGATTTACCAACATTTGGCTGTCCTGCAAGGGCAACGAGGAGATTTTTCCTTTTTTTTGCCTTTTCATCTTGTGATTTATTGTGCACCTTTGTCACGAGTATCTTATGCGCTTCGCCCCTTCCAAGCGCAACACGTGTTCCTGAGGCATGGACTATAATCAACCTTCCGATATTCCTAAGAACCTTTATTTTCATACCGGAAACAATGCCCATCCCGGCAAGTCGACTTGTTAAACCCTCGCCGCCTGCAAGAGAATGGACGATGCCCTCTTCGCCTTCAGCAAGAGTTGTAATTGGTAATACATTGTTATTCACGATTTCATTTCCTGAAAAATCACCTTTCGACACTTGAGCACAAACCAAAATTTAAACTTGCATAGTATTGCATTATAAAAAAACTATTTCTGCATTTGCCTCCCGTATCAAGCAGTCAGGGGGCAGGATTCATTATAAGTTTGTTATCTTTTTACGCACCCATCGACTCAATTATGGCACAAAATGTTATAAAAGGATTGACATTGTCCAGCCGTATTTGTCTTTGAGTTTACCATACTGAATACCGGTTATTTCATCATAAAACTTTTGGGACAGTTCACCGATTCGACCATTGTTAACCATAATGATTTCATCTTTATGTCTTATCTCTCCTACAGGTGAAATCACGGCAGCAGTTCCGGTACCAAATACCTCCTGGAGCGTACCTTTTTTTGAGGCATCAATGACTTCATAGATTGAAATAGGTCGCTCTTCAATTTTTATACCCCATTCCTTCGCTAGGAAAATAACAGAATCTCTCGTAATTCCCGGTAGTATGGTGCCATCCAGAGAAGGCGTTATCAGTATATCATTTATGACAAAACATATATTCATCGTCCCAACCTCTTCGATGAACTTATCTTCTATACCGTCAAGCCAAAGTACCTGTGTATATCCTTTATTTTTTGCCTCCTCAGCAGGAAAAAGGCTCGCTGCATAATTTGCCGGGGTTTTGACTTCGCCAAGACCACCCCTTGCCGCCCTTGTGTATGCCCCTGAGGTAATAAGCTTTACTGGATTCAAACCTTCTTTGTAATAGGCGCCTACTGGTGACGTAATAACCATAAATCTATATGTATCTGAAACCTTTACACCCAAAAAATTTTCTGTAGCAAACACAAAAGGCCTAATATAAAGCGATGTCCCACTACCCCTCGGAACCCAATCGATATCAAGGGTCACGAGCGCCTTGATAACGCTCAAAAACAGCTCCTGGTCCATATATGGAATGCAAAGCCTTTTGCATGAACGGTTGTGTCGTTCATGGTATTTTTCCGGTCGGAAGATATTTATCCTGTCACCGGCATAAAATGCCTTGAGTCCTTCAAAAACCATTTGTCCATAATGGAAGCAGCACATTGCAGGTGATACGCTGATATTTCCAAACGGAATAATCTCTGGTGTCTGCCATTTATCGTCCCTGTATTCGCAACTCGCCATATGATCAGAAAACCTCTCGCCAAATTTAAGGTTTTCAAAATCAACCCCATGCCTTTTGCTCTGCAATGTCTTTTCTATCTTCATTGAATGAAAACTCCTTTATAATTAAGATATTATCGGTCATTTCGCAACCAGTTTCCTACCAGCATCATAAGCCTCTTTTAAAGCTGTAGGATGGTTAAGGATTGCACCTTTATGGTCAACGCCAATAAAGCTCAAAGTCTCATGCTCAGGGAAGCTTATGCTTCTGAAAAACGCCTTTGCAGTAGCATCGCCACACTGGATACCTATCTCCTTTTTCATACCACCCACCAATATCAGCATACCTTTCCTACCGTATTCACCGGACGGGATTGATTTCTTCAAAAGATACCTCTCACACCAGAGTGCCTGACACCTGTCAATCATAGTCTTGACCTGAGCCGAAAGACCAAAGAAAAAGATAGGAGAAGCGACTATTATTCTGTCAGATGCCCTTATAGCCCTGTAAATCATCTCCATCTCGTCCTTTATAAGGCAAATCCCTGTCTGTTCGCATCCACGGCAGTTTTGACAAGGTCTTATATTCATAGAATTGAGTCTGAATAATACGACATCGTGCCCATCTTCATATATAGGCCTAAGCGCTTCACCGAGAAGAAGGTCTGAATTTCCTCCTACCCTCGGACTGCCAAGAAATGCCACAACTCTCATCATCTTTCCCCTAAATACAGACATTTAAATTACGAAACAACATATAACCACAAACCTCAATTGTTCGGCGTCTTATTTTTATGTATCCGATGCCCTGTATTTTCCGTTCTATGTTCTTTGTTCAATTCCCAATACTAATCATATCAATCCACAACCAACACCGAATAACACAACCGCTCATGTATAAACCATAAACCGCTTTTGCTATTCCACCTTATAAAATGCCGTCTTTTTTGCTCCACACACAGGACATACTTCAGGCGCTTCATTTTCTATCGTCGCCCCGCATACCTTGCATATATAATAGTCTGTCTCCTCATTTTTTCCTATATTGTCGAGTGCCTTTTTATACAACGCCGCATGCATCTTCTCAACCTCGTTGGCAATATGAAAACTCCTCAATGCAGTGTTGCTTCCCTCTGCCTTTGCGTCTTCAATCATGGCCGGATACATCTGCTTAAATTCATGCGTTTCACCTTCTATCGCCTCTTCAAGATTTTCTTTTGTTGTTCTGATACCTTTCAGTTCCTTTAAATGATTGTGCGCATGAATTGTCTCAGCCTCTGCCGCTGCCCTAAACAGCTTTGCAATCTGACTGTAGCCTTCTTCGTCAGCCTTCTTTGCAAAGGCAAGATATTTTCTGTTTGCCTGTGATTCTCCGGCAAATGCATCTTTAAGATTGTTTTCCGTTTTATTCATCAACACACCTCTTGTTTTTTATGTAAACCTTTAAATTTTTGTGGTGCAAGTTAATTATATAACCAAAATACAAAACAACACGCTTTGACATGAGCCATTAAACCCCGTACAAACGATTTAATATTATTATCAATTAACCCAAAATATCAAGGGAATATTTGTTTCAAAAAGCTTGACTCACATCATCATGCTTTGATAGTATTCAACATTTGTAAAATAAAATCTTCAAATCCATTAGAAAGGAACTTAAATGAATAAGCCAAAGATTGAAGGCATAGATAAGGTTCTGATTATAGGTTCAGGTCCAATTATCATAGGACAGGCATGCGAGTTTGACTATTCAGGCACCCAAGCCTGCAAGGCACTGAGGGCAGCAGGGTATAAAATCGTTCTTGTTAATTCAAACCCCGCTACCATTATGACAGATCCAGGAATGGCAGATATAACCTATATTGAACCGTTAACAATAGAATCTGTCGAAAAGATTATAAAAAAGGAAAGACCCCAAGGATTGCTTCCTAGCCTTGGTGGACAGACAGGGTTAAATCTCGCTGCAGCCCTGTCAAAAGCAGGTGTCCTCAAAAAATACGGTGTTCAAATCATTGGCATAAAGGCTGATGCCATTGAGCGCGGTGAAGACAGGGATGAATTTAAAAAGACCATGAAAGAACTCGGTATATCTATGCCAGAAAGCGCCCTTGCATATTCGGTTGACGAAGCCCTTAATATTGCAGACAGACTTGGTTATCCTGTGGTTATTAGGCCCGCATATACAATGGGTGGCACAGGAGGCGGCATCGCATTCAACAAAGAAGAATTAAAAACAATCAGCTCACGTGGTATTTCCATGAGTTTAATCGGCCAGGTACTGATCGAAGAGGCGGTCATCGGTTGGGAAGAACTTGAACTGGAAGTAGTAAGAGATACAGACAATAACATGATTACCGTGTGTTTCATTGAAAACATCGATCCCATGGGGGTCCACACGGGCGATTCCTTCTGCTCCGCCCCCATGTTGACCATTTCTCAGGAGGTTCAACAAAGACTTCAGGAACAATCGTATCGTATCGTTGAGGCCATCCAGATAATAGGTGGAACAAACATACAGTTTGCCCATAATCCAGTAGATGGACGGATCGTTGTCATAGAAATCAATCCAAGGACATCACGTTCATCTGCCCTCGCTTCAAAGGCAACGGGATTCCCCATTGCTTTTATCTCGGCAAAACTCGCCGGTGGATACAGACTGAGCGACATCCCGTATTACAAGGGCGGTACCCTTGATCGGTATACACCATCAGGCGAATATGTAGTTATTAAGTTTGCCAGATGGGCATTCGAAAAATTCAGAGAGGCCGAAGACAAACTCGGTACACAGATGAAGGCCGTTGGCGAAACAATGAGTATTGGAAAAACATACAAGGAGGCCTTTCAGAAGGCAATCCGTTCCCTCGAAATTAAACGATATGGATTGGGTTTTGCAAAAAACTTCAATGATTTGCCACTTGAGGAACTAATGAGGCTGCTCAACGAGCCGTCTTCTGAGAGACAATTTATCATGTATGAGGCACTCAGAAAGGGCGCAACAGTAGATGAGTTGTTCGAAAAGACGAAGATAAAACACTGGTTCATCCAACAGATGAAAGAACTGGTTGAACTGGAAGAGGAAATCTTGAAATATAAAGACAGCACTTTGCCCGACAAACTCCTCATAAGGGCAAAAAAAGACGGTTTTTCAGATAAATACCTCGCCGAACTGTTAAACATCAACGAAACTGATGTTCGCAAAAAAAGAATCTCCCTCGGCATAACCCAGTCCTGGTGTGCCGTACCTGTCAGTGGGGCTGATGCCGCTTATTATTATTCCACATATAACGCCCCAAACGAGGTGACTACAAGCGATAGACAAAAGGTGATGATCTTAGGGGGCGGACCAAACAGGATAGGTCAGGGCATAGAGTTTGATTACACATGTGTGCATGCTGCATTTACATTACGAGACGAAGGCTATGAATCTATCATGGTTAACTGTAACCCTGAAACGGTCTCTACAGACTACGACACATCAGATAAACTCTATTTTGAACCGCTAACAGTCGAAGATGTTCTGAGCATATACGATAAGGAGAAACCCATTGGTGCAATTGTTCAGTTTGGCGGTCAGACGCCACTGAATATCGCAAAAGAGCTTGAAAAAGCCGGCGTTAACATTCTTGGCACTTCTCCGGAAAGTATAGATCTCGCTGAAGACAGAAAAAGATTTAAATACGTAATCCAGAAACTCGGCATACCTCAACCTGAAAGTGGTACTGCCGTAACACTTGAAGAGGCACTCGCAGTTGCAAAAGAGATTGGCTATCCCTTAGTTGTCAGACCATCATATGTTCTTGGCGGAAGAGGTATGGAGATAGTATACGACGATGTAATGCTGACAAAATATATAAACGAAGCGGTTGATATTTCCCCAGGAAGACCCATTCTCATAGATAAGTTTCTCGAAAACGCCATAGAGGTTGAAGCTGACGCAATTGCTGACGGTGAAGATGCCTTCGTACCTTCAATCATGGAGCATATCGAACTGGCAGGAATCCATTCGGGTGACAGCGCATGTTCAATCCCACCAAAAACAATACCCGAAAAGCACATTGTAACAATAAATGAGTATACAAAAAACTTAGCAATTGAATTAAAGGTAATTGGCCTCATGAATATCCAATACGCAATTGCCAACGATACGGTCTTCATACTTGAGGCAAACCCGAGGGCAAGCAGAACTGTTCCGCTTGTATCAAAAGTTACAGGCGTCCAGATGGCCCGCATTGCCACACAATGTATGCTTGGTAAAAAACTTAAGGATATGAATCTTTCCCATAAAAAGTATCCACATGTAGGCATCAAAGAATCCGTATTCCCGTTCAATATGTTCCCTGAAGTTGACCCAACCTTAGGTCCTGAGATGAAGTCTACGGGAGAGGTGCTCGGAATTGCAGACACATTTGGTCTTGCGTACTTTAAATCACAGGAGGCCGCAAACCAAAAGCTACCTACCCAAGGAAATGTGCTTATCACCGTATCACCGAGAGAACAGATATATGTCCTGGAGGCTGCAAAATTGCTCCACGAACTGGGTTTCAAAATCGTTGCCACGGAAGGTACCCAGAAATTTCTTGAGGGAAACGGCATACCAGCAATGCATATCAAAAAAATTTACGAAGGAAGACCGCATATTGTAGACGCAATACACAACAAAGAGATCCAGCTAATCATTAACACACCGATAGGCAAGTTCAGCATGCATGATGACTCTTATATCAGAAAAGCAGCGATAAAATATAAAATACCCTATATAACAACTACTGCGGCAGCAAAAGCAGCAGCAGAAGGCATTAAGGCATATACAGACCAAAAAGGCGGTGAAGAAATAAAGTCTCTACAGGAATATCATAGGGAGATCTGTTAGAGTAAAGTACAAGTATCGGGTTCAGGTGAGACATTAGACAATAAAAACGGTTTAGAAGTCCGACATCCGTTTTTCAAAATCTGATGTGCGATATCGGATATCATATGTCCGCTATATTTTTTAAGGAGGACGGCTATGGAGAAAAAAGAACGTCTCAATTCTTTGGAGGTTGCCCTCAATAATGAAATGAGGGAACGAGAATTTTATCTTAAACACGCTGACCAGACAAAAAATCCGCTCGGTAAGGCCATGTTCAAAAATATTGCAGATGAAGAACTCGAACACTATGAACGCCTGAAAGAACTTCACAAAACATGGGAAAAACACGACAAATGGCCTGAAACTGTCCCGCTTACGGTTAAAAAGACGAACGTCAAAGAAATACTTATAGATACAATCAAAAATATCGACAGAACCATTCGGGCAGATGCCGGTGACATCGAGGCAATAAAGATCGCAATCGACTTTGAAGAAAAGGGAACACAGTTTTATGCAAAATTAAGCGATGCCAGTAGCGATCCAAAGGAAAAAGAATTCTTTGACCTCCTCGCCATGATTGAAAACGAGCACTATTTGTCACTGAAAGATGTCGAAGAATATCTCAGTGACCCTACATCATGGTTTACAAGGGTTGAACATCATTCTATGGATGGAGGTTAGCCTTTCGAATAATAACCGATACTGTATTGTCATTGTCATCGATATATGAAAACGCTTATAACATCAATTACCATATTATCTTGTCTTCTCTTCTTTTCAAATGTTTTTGCCACGGACGATATTAAGTGCAGACTGACCGAATGCGCAAAAATTGCAAACAATGCCAAGAGGCTGAAATGTTTTGACGAAATTACAGAAAGAAACGTTTCTACAAAAACAAACACAAAACTCACCCCACAAAAAACAACAGAAGCCATGATAGTGCCTGAAGAAAAACCAACTGAACCAGAAATATTGCGTGTGACGCCTAAATCCTCTGTAATGTCCAAACGCTGGGAACTTGATGCGCCGAGCCGTAAAAATGCACCTGTTATAAGGATTCACCGCTCTAATTATATCCTGCCTGCTGCATACAACTCCTCCCTGAATAAAAGTCCCATTCTGGATGTGGATCACAAAGCCAGGGCACAGAATACAGAGGCTAAATTCCAGCTAAGTTTTAAGGTAAAACTATTGGAAGACATCATGGATAACGACGTAGACCTCTGGTTCGGTTATACACAGCTTGCCTTCTGGCAACTTTACAATTCTGCATTTTCGTCTCCATTCCGTGAAACGAACTATGAACCTGAGTTACTCTTAAACTTCCGAACGGATTATGATTTTATCGGCCTGAAGGGACGTATAATAAACATAGGGTTAAACCACCAATCAAACGGCCGCGCACGACCCCTTTCCCGAAGTTGGAACCGCATTGTTGCAAATTTTGGATTTGAAAAAAATGATTTTAATCTGCTCTTAAAAACATGGTATAGAATACCGGAAAACTCAAGTGATGATGACAATCCTGATATAAACAAATATATGGGGTACGGCGAAATATGGGGTACGTATTTTTGGAAAAAACACAGATTCAGCGCAATGTTTCGCAATAATCTACGTATTAACGAAAACAGGAATGCACTCCAGTTTGACTGGAGTTTTCCCATCCCATATTTGTACGGTGATCGTGTAAGCTGTTACATCCAATATTTCAACGGTTATGGCGAAAGTCTCCTCGATTACAACGCAAATTCAAACCGCATAGGAATCGGTTTTATGCTTACAGATTGGAACTAACAAAATAGAACACCCTTTTTTCTATGATAAGTTTAGACGTTTGGAAGTGTAGATGGGCAGAAGGCTGGAAGGTTAGAAGGTTAGATGTGTAGCTATCCTTTTTTTCTCTGAGAAGGTTAGATGTTTGGATGTGTAAATGTTTAGCCAACCTTCCAGCCTTCTGCCTTCTGTCCTCTGTCCTCTGTCTTCTGTCCTCTGTCTTCTGCCCTCTGTCTTCTGTCCTCTGTCCTCTGTCCTCTGTCCTCTGTCTTCTGTCCTCTGTCCTCTACCCTCTGTCCTCTGTCTTTCTCCACTTGAGCCCTTGTCATGGCCCACACTACTGGTACGTTCATTTCAAATGCAGTTTTCGGGTTAAAACATTTTCTGACCGGTTATCCCCTCAACAATAGCAGGAAGGATGTCACCGGATTTGCCGAAAAGCGAAATATCTGCAATCGAACTTATCGGCGTTGGTTCTAAATTTATTTCAATGACAAATCCACCTTTTTCTTTCACTGTCTGCGGGAAGGAGGCAACAGGGTAAACAGCCCCTGAAGTACCCACTACCATAAGGGTATCACACAAACTCATTACGTTATATGCCTTCTGAGTTTCTTCGGTTGGCATGGATTCGCCAAACCATACCACATCAGGCCTTAGGATGTTTCCACACGCACATAGCGGAGGAATAGATTTTAAAGGCACATCCATAAGCATAGATGTTTTGCCATCTCTCTCACAGCGCACCCGCCAGAGGTTACCGTGAATTTCAATCATGTTTTTAATGCCTGTTCTACCATGAAGCCCGTCGACATTCTGGGTAATAAGGAAAAACCTCTCGATTATTTCCTCTAATTTCTTGATAGCAAGATGTCCGTTGTTTGGTTCTGCCTTGCCTATTATCCCTCTTCTCCAATCGTACCATTTCCAGACAACTTCAGGGTCTTTCTTAAACGCCCAAGGCGTGGCAAGTTCCTCTGCCCTGTAGTTTTGCCATAGACCATCATTTCCCCTAAACGTCGGAATACCACTTTCTGCAGATATTCCTGCCCCTGTTATCACAAGGAGGTACCGAGTTTCTTTAAGTCTGTCAATTGCTCGATTAATCATTTAAAACTCCTTTGATCTGTTCTATAAGGTTTTCACACTATCCTAACATAAGTTTTCGCTTTGTGTAACGCACAAAACCGACATCATACGGCCAACACCATGTCCTTTGTCTTTATGTTTTGCCAAAGTCTATGTTCCGTTCAATATCTCCTGCAATCTATCAATGGTTTCGCTGTCAAGCACTTCCCTTTTTTTTACCATCTCAAGCGCCACTGAAGAGAGCGCCTTATAGACCCGTTTATGGAGTTCAAGATTATCTATTGCATTCAGATGGGACATTACGGTTTCCGCATCTCCCCTTATAATCGGACCAGTAAGAGACATTAGCGGACCTTTTGCCTCTATGTTATCCAATGTTGCCTTTATGATTGGGAAAAAAGGCCTAAGCTCTACATGGGCATTATTCATTATTTCCTGGCCCGCGTAAAGCAGCGCACAAAGAAGATTGCACACATATACAGCAGAAAGATGATAGAGAACCTTGTCCTTCCCGTCTATCTTCACAACATCAAAGCCTATAGCCTTACCTATATCCGTAAGTATGGGAATCGACTCTTCATTGCCATCGATAAAAATATATGTTTCAGGGATGACACGTATTGCGCTGTCTATATCTGGAAAGGTCTGCAAAGGATGAAAAGAACCCAACAAGGCACCCTTTGATTCAAGCGAAGAAATTATTGATGAAGGATGGGCGCCGCTTGTATGAAAAAACAGTTTGCCGTCGAGTTGTTCCGACTTCTCTGATATTTCATCTGCAACCTCCGCGATTGCCCTGTCTTGGGTGGTAATAGCTATGATATCAGAGGCATAAACAGTTTCCATGTTTTCGTGTGTGTACAATAATTCACTGCCTATGTATCTTCTCGCATTATCAAGCTGTGACTCAAATTTATCGGATACTGCCACAACATTAAACCCCTTTTTCTTCATCATATAACCGATTGACGTACCTACCTTACCAGCACCAATGACCCCGATTTTCATACCAATCTTCCGTTTATTACCTCTCTTTTCTTCGTGGCTCGCAGTTGTCGAGTACCCAGAAACAAGCGTCTTGTCTTTGTTGCCCATTGTTCCTCCACTCTATCATTCAAGCATCTCTTTAGGTAAAACCAATATTCTTTTAAAATAATCAATCGTTTTAAGTCCCACGCTATCCTTGAAATTCAACGTAACCCCGGGATTTTCCAGTTGCCCCTTAACATTATACCCCACATGCAAAACACCTTTATCCCTTTTTCTCAAAAAATTTCCCAAGACAGGAATTTTGTCAAGCATCGCATCCAACGTTTGAAGCGGTGATACCGCAACAACAGCATCTATTGCATTCTTTTTCAAATTCACACTACCACTTCCAGTAACCAACATTGAGGGGCTATCAATAATAAAATCTTTTGTGACAAAAACACCATCGTTTATTTGAAACGTTGCACCCATCATCCTGTAAGGCAATCCTTTTTTTGCCATATCTGACTTTCCCCTCAAGATATCAGACATATTCAATAATCCAAAAATCTTTGACAACATATTCCAGCGTTTTATTAAACCATCTCGACTGTGAATTGCAAGATTACCATTCATGTTTCGAGTCAATTCTGTAAATGTGCCTCCCGATGAGTCTATATTGCCGTAAATGCTCGTATCGCCCTCTATGAAATGCGACTCTTTATTGAATGATTCCAGAATGAGTTTGCCAAGAAAATTCTTCGTTTTACCGCCTATGCTGACATGGGGCGTAGGATCTGAAAAATCTATCGAACCTCGTAAATTCATACTCGATTCAGCAGAGTCGATTTTTAACGAATCGATATTCAATGTCCTGTTGTCATAAAAGCCATTAAAAAACAACTCTCCCTCTTTTAAATGTGATATCTTTAGTCTTTTTGTGTGAAAAGACATGTCTCCTTTCGCCCTCGATAGCAGGCTATTTTTGTAAATCACGGGTATCCTGAAATCTCCAACCATTTTTGCCTCATTGTCATCGAATTCGAGGTTCTCCATGTTAATATTAAGAGAAAAATGGGGGAAATCTGTCCCCTCAATGCGAAGCACCCCTGTTTTAATCGTGTTTTTCCCAAATTTTGTATCATTTGCGATAATATCAAAGACATCGTCCTTAAAATAGGATATGAGGTTTATGTCTCTGATAGTCTCTTTTAACCAGGGCAATCTCAAAACACCCCTTTTAATGTCCGCATATCCTCTAATATAAGGCAGTCTCCTGACGGGAAATGCTAAATCACTTACCGAGGCGTTAAGCTCAAGGTCACCCCCTATTGTTTCACAATCTAAGAAAAACAGTGGCGCAACACTTTCAACGTCTCTTGCATCCAGTGCAACATCGAAATTGAATATCTTATAGTCATTGATAGTGCCCTTTAGATTCAGTCCAACAATATCGAGACGATATATCAGTTTATCAATAGACACATTTCTGTCTTTTTTTTTAATTGCTATGCTTGCACTACTAAGAATTCCTGACTTTTTTTTTATAAAACCAGGCAATAGAAAATAGACTTCATCCATGTTGATGTCGCCAATTACCGCAAAAACATCATCGGCATACTTGACAGACAGGTCTATAACCATCTTGCCATCCATTTCCATAGACTGTGCAATAAAGAATGGTTTTATCTCAGATATATCCAAAAATCCTTTGATTTTAAAGTCCGTGAATCGTTTTTTCCATTTGCCTTTTATCTTTATGCTTGTTGCCCCCTTGTTGAGAATCAAAGGATCAAATACGATTTCATCATTGTTGAATTCGTATGAACCTTTAGCAGTCACAGACGCCTTTTTCCAGACAACATCGGCGTTGCTCAACTGGCCAGCCCCTTTTATCGTATAACCCCCTTTTTCGCTACCGGTCAGCGCTATTGTTCCATCGGTGTGTCCATTTCTGAAGTTGAACTCCCCAACATCAAACAAAAATGGTACATCTGTAAGGTTGAATGTATATTCACCTTTTAAATCAATCACTTTGTCTCTCGAAAAGGGTATAACACCGGACACACCATTAAACACACTTGTTTTGAAATCACCCCTCAATCCTGAAAGATTCAAACCGTTGTTGTCAATAGATATATGCCCGTCAACGTTTTTGAATTGAAGTTTTTTGTATGATATTAATACGCTTTTCAATTCAAGATAGGCATTGAATATATTACGGTTCAAGAGGCTCAACTTCTTTATTCTTACCTTACCCGCATGGATAGTATTCCAGACATCAACCGTTGTACTGGTTAGGTTATTTATATTTAAACAACGCCTTATCGCTTCGAGGTCTATGAAATCTTCTGAGTCAAGCTCCAAATGCGTCAAACCTCTTTTATCAAATTTCAAATCGAGTTTGAGCATTGTGCCTTTAAAATTCATGCGACTGATTTTTATATCTGTCTCAGCATCATTATGTATCAGTCGTACATCGCCTTTAATTCTTTCCGAAAAAAGCACCACCGGTTTAGAAGATTCTTTTATTTCCTTATACCCCAGAACTTCAAAAGGACCGGTTATGGAAAATTCCCTTTTTTCAAATTTGAAGTCACCGTTTATGTCTGCCTTGCCCTCTATACCATCTGAAAACCTATTCAAATCAAGGGCGGAGATTTTCATGTTTCCCTTCAAATCCGGTAGGCCAATCCTATATGTGCCCTCACCAGAGGCACAAAGACCTTTAAACCAGTAATCATTATCGATATTTACCGTGAACGTGAACGTTTTTCCAGGCTTAAAATCATTTATTCTTATTTCATTGATGGTAAACTTTTTGGCGCCGTACTGTAACTTACCGTTTTTTATCTCAAACATGTCTGAGAACAGCGGAAAAATACGTGTCTTACCTTTCGTATCAACGATCCTTAAATCAAAATCAGTACATATAATGCCTTTTAACCCAAGACCACCTTGTATCCCCACATAAAACACCAGACTGCCAACGTTTCCATCGATTTTTCCTTTCATTTTTACATCTGTAAGGCCAACTATAATGGTCTTATCTGCATATTTATAATCGAACCTGGAGATATGCACTTCGCTGCCAATGATTTTACCTATTAGATAAGAAGAGACACCTGGTGTGATGAATATTAATATCCCTATAGAAAGCAATGCCAAAAGGCAGATTGTAATGGTGAATAGAACGGTTTTTCTCATGATGGTGTTCGGGCTAATGCAAAAAAGACGATGTAATCCGCGCCTGCCTTCAAGAGTGTGCTGGACGCCTCCTTTGCGGTAAAACCCGTTGTAAAGAGGTCATCTACAAGCAACAACCTCTTATGCTTTATCATGTTGTTGTTTTTTACGGTAAAAACTCCCTTTATGTTTTTCTTTCTTTCTTCACGGTTAAGCTCATATTGATCCCTTGTTTCCTTTGTCTTACAGAGGACTGAATGTTGCAGCATCTTACCGGTGATAGCAGATATCTCTTCCCCTATTATGAAAGACTGGTTAAAACCCCTTTGTTTTAATCTCTTGCTTGTAACAGGAAGTGGTATTATACAATCGAAACTATCGGAAAAACTCAATATATTGTCTTTGAGAAGTTGTACGAGTCTCCTGCCTACATCTATTCTACCCCTAAACTTGAATGCATGGATTGCGTCTCGCAGTCTGTTTTCAAAATAAAACCCGTAATGTCCCTTCTGAAAACCTCTTTTTTCTTCTATACACTCACCACACACAACCTTTTTCCCAATCCATCTTCCACACATAGGACATACCATGTTATCTTCAACAAATGAAAAAGAAGAAATGCAACGTCCGCAAAGGGTTTCGCCCTTAGCTCCACATCCGCCGCAGTTTAAAGGATATATGATTTCTACAAAGGTTTTGAAAAGTTTATGCGCCGTACTTGTCAAGCCTAAACCCATGGGCAAGTGCAAGCGACATGAGTTGCTTGCTGTATATTGTCCCAATACTGCCTGACACACAATTTTTCTCGTGAAAAACCATTCCGTCTCTTTCTCCCGTCCTGGTTACAACCATAAGCGGTACAGGGTGCCAGCTATGACCTTTAAGTGGACATGGGGTGGAATGGTCACCTGTAATGACAAGGACATCCGGCTTCATATCGTAAATCGCTGAAACTATCCTATCAGCCCTCTCAATGGCATCAACTTTAGCCGGAAAATTTCCATCCTCACCGGCAGTGTCTGTTTCTTTGATGTGCATGAAAAAGAATTGATAGTCATCGTAGTTATTTTTGAGAATCTTTACCATCTCATCATAATCTTTAGGTTCTTCTTTAACATCCATGCCAAGGACTTTTGCTATTCCACGGTACATCGGATACGTAGCAATTGCAAGGGCATTCATTTTGTACCTTGTGGTAAAGGTCGGTATATCAGGTTTTACAGAGAAACCCCTAAGCAAAACACCGTTTGCTACTTTTTCGTCTTTCAGGAGTTCCTGAACCTTTTTTATGAAGGTATTCGTTAAAATACTTGAAAATTCAGCTTCAGCCGATTTTGGGGATGAATATGCAACAGGCCTGTTGTCCTTGTGTGGGTCCGCATCGGTCAGTTTATCGGAAAGATGTCCGCCTCTGAATATTATTGCAAATCGGTGCGATTTTCCCGGCCTTATAATTAGCTTAACGCCTTCAATTTCAGGGATTGCCTGTGAAATCAAAGCACACAAACGCTCTGTTTCCTTTGTTTCAATCCTTCCCGCCCTTCTGTCGATTACAACTCCATCTCTTACGGTACAAAAATTTGCCCGTGCGGCAAGGTCTCCGTCCTGCAGATCCATGTTAAGCCCCAACACCTCAAGCACACCTCTGCCGATTTCATATACCGTAGGGTCATAACCAAAAAGACTCAGGTGACCGGGTCCGCTACCAGGTGTTATACCAATATCCACTGGAATTATACGGCCTAAAACCCCTCTTTCCAATGCAAGATTATCGATATTGGGTTTTTTTGCCTTTTCGAGAGGGGTCAGATAAGAAAATTGGGGGTTTGGTATATCGCCAAGCCCATCAAGGATGAGAAATATAACCCTTGCATCATTTGTCAACAATAGATCGCTAATCATTAAACACCCTCCCTTCCCCAGCCTTCACCTTCATAATACATCTTTAGTTCAGATGATTCGATGGGCAAAAAGCCTTCTTTCTTTACATTCACGGTATCCCAGTAGTTACAATTATCACAAAAATTGACCCATTCCACCTTCTTGGCACCACAGTTGGTACAAACAAACGGTATATAGACATGCTCAGCAGGAAATGCCTTTCTAAATTCACTGACAGCCTTTCCCATCTCACCCTTGTGGATGTACGCCTCAGCCATTGCCTTATGAAGACCCTTAAACTCGAGTCCTTCTGAAAACAGAACCGTTAACGTATCGATTGATTCATCGATCATCCCAAGCCTCAAGCACAGCCTTGCATAAAGAAAAAGTATGAGATAATTGTCTGGCGATATATCGATTATCCGTCTGTAGATCTTCAGAATAACCTCCGGGTCACCCCTGTCTATGAATAGATCTTCCATTTTCAGCAGAAAAATAATATGGCCTGTTTTTGAATAACCCCTTCCATATACCCTGCCTGCTTCATTCAGCTTATCAGTCATCTTATACACTTCAGCCAACAATATATATGAAGGTATAAACCTCTTGTCCTCACTGATAATTTCTTTTAACTCTTTGATTATAGCGTCTGAATGTCCTTCAAAGTTTTTCTCAAACAATTCCTCAACTTTTCCGTAACGTATGCCGAGCGCCCTTAGATCTTCATCCTTTGTTTTGATGAACTTTCTTATCTTTCCTTCAACATTGTAAGCCTCTTCCCAATTTCTGCTTGAGATATAGTAGTCTCTCAACATGATGAGCGCATCTATGTTTGACTCGTTGATTTCCAATATTTCTTTAGTCTCTTCTTCTAACTTCTCTGTTTTCTTTGCAAGAAGCCTTATCCTAACCTTTTTCAAGATTATTGATTCCCTTTTTCCAATATTTGTCTCAGCAAACTCAAGGGTTTCTATTGCCTTGTCATATTCTTTTGTAGAAACATACAGATCAGAAAGTCGCATATAGGTTTCTTCTATGTCTGGCGCTTTTCTTGTAACTTTGTTAAGCGTTTCTATGGCCTTTTCCCTGTCCCCCCTCATCTCGTATGATTTTGCACGTTCTAACAGATCCCTGAATTCATCCTTTCTTTTTTCTTTACGATCTTCCCTCCAATCTGTCACAAGCCTTTTGATGTCATAGAAAAAACTTATTATGATTGAGAAAATAACACCGAGGACAAACGACACTACAACATATGTTGCAACACTTGTTTCGTAATGCTTTCCGTACCCAACATACAGCTTAACACTTTCAGGATTGAGTTGATCAATATATATGTAAAATATCAAAAAAAGGAGAAAAAGAAAAAAGAAGATTTTAAATTTCATTTTATCACAAACCCTTTTCTTCCATCTGTCTTTTGCACGCAATACAATAACGCGCCACAGGATTTACCTCAAGTCTTTTTTCATTTATTTTATCATCACATTCTTCACAAATGCCATAGGTTTCGTTTACTATCTTATCAAGAGAATGGTCAATATCTTTTAACAACCTTAAATCATTATTACTTATGCTCATCAAAATATCTGCGTTATATGTGTTGCTTGCTGCATCTGCCATATCTTGGATACCATCTGTTCCCAATGTATAAGAATCCTCTTTAAGCTTCTTCGCTTTGGTGAGTATATCGTCTCTCATCTTCAACAATCTCGTTCTGAAGTGTTCAAGTTTTTCTTTTTCCATTTTTCACCTCGGTATTTGTTGTTTTTTCTTTTGTCATTGTATACCTTTTAGCCTCGATCCAGAGGCTTTCGAGGTCATACAGTTCTCTAAGATGCTCCAGAAACACGTGAACAATGATATTCCGGTAATCTATAATAACCCATCTCCCTTCATTGTAGCCTTCCACCGAATAAGGTAAAATACCATTTTTCTTCACACTTGTTTCGATATATTCAACTATTGTTTTAACGTGCCTTTCACTTGCCCCGCTCGCAATAACAAAATAATCCGCAATATCGGTAAGCCCCTTCAGTTCAATCATCAATATATCTTTTGCCTTTTTTTCTTCAGCATACCTTGCAATTAAAGCTATCTTTTCATCCAATTCCATCTATGTCCTGTACAATCCTTTTTCACGGACAATCTTTTCTACTGTCTTCGGAACAATATACCTCGTAGTCTTGCCTTGTTTTATATTTTCACGAATCCTGGTAGAAGAGATGTCGAGTTGAGTAACCTGCTGTAAATAGATCATGTTTCCCGAACTATGCTGGAACCTGACATCATCAATCTTTTTAATATGAGTTTTCAGGCTATTGGGAAAAACATCCGAAGCACCTGGTTTTCTGTCCATAGGTCGAAGCATGACAATAAAGTTCGTATGGTTGAATATTTCCTTATAATCATACCAAGTATCAATTTCATAGAATGCGTCTATACCCATAATGAAATATAACGACTTGAAACGTTTTTCAAAAGACCTCACAGTATCTATCGAATATGATACACCCTTTCTTTTCAGTTCAATATCTGAAACACTTAAATATTTATTGTCTCTGACGGCGCTTTTAATCATTTTAAGCCTTATATCTGAATCTGTTATTAATTGTATATTTTTATGCGGCGGGATATTGGCAGGTATAAAATATACCCTTTCGAGTTCAAAAGCTTCCCTTATCTCTTCCGCAACACGTAAATGTCCAATATGAACTGGATCAAAGGTTCCACCGAATAAACCAATCCTCATCATTCCCTCAATTGTCCGTTACCAAATGCAATAAATTTCGTTACAGTCAATTCTTCCAACCCCATTGGGCCAAATGCATGCAACCGTGTTGTGCTGATGCCCATTTCCGCCCCAAGCCCCAACTGATAACCGTCGTTCAGTCGAGTAGATGCATTTACGAGTACCAGAGAGGAATTCAGCTCCCTGAGAAAACGCCACGCATTATCGTAATTTTTCGTTACAATAGCCTCGGTATGGTCAGAGCCATATTTTCTTATATGACTGATCGCCTCATCCATATCCTTTACAATCTTGACTGAAAGCACAAGGTCAAGATACTCCTCATACCAATCGGTTTCTTCTGCCTTTTCGATACCTTTAACGATTTCTAACGTTTTATCGCAACCCTTTAATGCCACTCCATGATCGCTAAATATTTTAGCCATATGAGGCAAAAATGTGCGTGCGACTGATTCATGAACGAGCAATGTCTCCAATGCATTGCAAGTAGCAGGCTTCTGTACTTTTGCGTTCAAACATATCCTGCATGCAAGCTCTATATCAGCCCATTCATCAACATATATATGACACACGCCTTTGTAATGTTTCAGTACTGGTATGGTGGATTGCTCAACAACGTTCTTTATCAGTGCTTCACCACCCCTTGGTATTATAAGGTCGATATATTCGTCCTGCTTCAGTAGTTCATAGATGTACGACCTGTCACTCGTTGTGACAAGCTTAACCACGTCTTCAGATAAACCTTCTCTTTGTAAGGATTCCGTAATGAGGTTAAAAAGTGCAATATTCGAATGCACGGCCTCGGAACCTCCTTTGAGAATCGCACAATTTCCACTTTTTAGACATAAAGAAAATGCATCAACAGTCACATTGGGCCTTGATTCGTATATTATGAGTATCACCCCAATGGGAACTCTCATTTTACCTACAAGAAGACCGTTTGGGCGTTTTGACAACTTCGTCACCTCGCCAACCGGATCAGGCAATCCAATGACATCCTCTATACTCGATTGCATCTCCTTTATAACCTTTCCATCGATCTTCAGCCTTTCTATAAGGCTCTTCTGAAGACCTGCGTTTTCTGCATTTAAAATATCCTTTTTGTTTTCAGATATTATATAGTCCGTATTTTTAGAAATAAGATCATGAAGCGTATAAAGGACTTTATTTTTCTTCTCAGAATCAAGATGCGCAACAATATGTGAAGCATCTTTTATGTTTTTTGCGATCTCTGCTGGTTTCATATCACCACCATATTGTCTCTGTGTACTATTTCTTCTGCATATTTATACCCAAGCTTCCTCTCTATATCAACACTTTTTAGCCCTTTGATTTTGTTAACATCTGTGGATGAATAGTTTGTGATGCCCCTCGCTATGGTCTGTCCATCTGCATTATGTAATTCAACACAGTCTCCCCTCGAAAAATCACCTTCTATTTTCACTACTCCAGAAGGAAGAAGGCTTTTCCCATTGTATAATATGGCATTTTTCGCCCCTTCATCCAACCATACCTTGCCTTTTATTTTATAGGCGAATGCTGTCCACCATTTGTTTCTTCCAATCTTTGATTCTGGTTGAAAAAGTGTACCTATATCTTCACCGTTGATTACACGCAATGCAATATTTTCAATGTCTCCCCTCACTATTCTCGTTGGGATGCCATAACGACCAGCCTTTTTTGCAGCCTCGAGTTTGCTCACCATGCCTCCTGTACTCTTTTCGCTGGTTGTCCCAAAAGCCAATCTTTCAATTTTGTCATCGATCTTTTCTACAACACTTATAATGCGAGCATCCGGATATTTTTGTGGATCCTTATCGCATAATCCGTCTACATCAGACAGAAGTACAAGCAGATCAGAGTCCGTTATCTGGGCAATAAGCGCTGAAAGATTATCATTGTCGCCAAAGCGTATTTCCTTAAATGATAAGGCATCGTTTTCATTGATAACAGGTATTATTTTCATGGATAATAACGAATTAAGTGTATTCATCAGGTTAAGGCATCTTGTTTTGCTCTTTATATCCTCATGGGTTAAAAGTACCTGTCCAATCTTCAACCTTTCTTTTTCAAAGGCATCCATGTACATATTCATGAGTTTGATCTGCCCGATCGATGCAAGGGCCTGTCTTTTTTCAATTTCCTTCGGCTTCTTTTTCAGAGCGAGGGCCTCCATACCACTGGCAATTGCACCGCTCGATACAATAATCGTATCTATGCCTTTTTCCTTAATGGTCCTTACCTGTCTTGCAAGTTTACCCACCATATCCATGCTGATATTTTTTTCTTTATCCAAAAGCACAGATGTGCCTATTTTTAAAACAATCCTCTTCACATTAAGCATATTTCATCAACCCCATTGCTATTTCTTACAACTGTTGCTCTAACACATATAAGTATACTTTTCATACATCCTGTTTCAGGTGCAAAGCATCTTTCAAGGCTTCAATACCCCTGCCTGTCAATGCGCTTATACTTACTACACGTTCTCCTATGTCCATAAAATGCTTCTTCCATTTTCTTGCCCTATAATCAGATACAAGGTCTGTCTTGTTTAACGCCAACACCCTATCTTTATTGACAATTTCTTCATTGAAAGACCCAAGCTCATTTAAAATTGTCGAATAATCGTCCTCTAAATTGGTCGAAGATAAATCAAGTAAAAGCAGCAACATCTTTGTCCTTTCAATATGCTTAAGAAACATAAGCCCTAACCCCTTCCCTTTAGATGCACCTTCTATAATGCCCGGGATATCTGCAACAACAAATGTTTTGTCATTATTGGTCATAACACCAAGGGTAGGGATCAACGTGGTAAAAGGATAATCGCCTATCTGCGGTTTTGCATCTGTCAGTTTTGAAATAAGCGTTGATTTTCCTGTGTTAGGTAGACCTACAATGCCGATATCAGCAAGGAGTTTCAACACAAGATGCACGGCCATCTCTTCCCCTTCACCGCCAAAATCAAATTGGACAGGCGTTCTATTCGTAGATGTTGCAAAACGCGTATTTCCTCTACCACCCCTTCCACCCCTTGCAACAACATACCCTTTTTCGTCTTCTGCAACATCATACAAGGGGATTATTGGATTGTCTAGATTATACACGATTGTACCAAGGGGAACAGAAATATAGATATCCTTTCCGTTTCTGCCTTTTCTATTGTTGCCGCTTCCGTTTTTACCGTTTTCTGCTTTATAGATTTTTTTATAATTAAGTTCTACAAGACTTGATAGGCCCCTCTTGCCTACTAAGATTATGTCTCCCCCCTTGCCTCCATCGCCTCCGTCAGGGCCACCTTTGGGTATAAATTTTGCCCTTCTAAAGCTTACACAACCCTGACCACCATTTCCCGCCTTTATAAATATCTTGGCTTCATCGACAAACTTCATTCAGAGGGATATACGTTCACCCTTTTTTTATCTTTTTTGAATTCGTATTTAACTATACCGTCCGAAAGGGCAAACAGAGTATTATCATGACCAATTCCAACATTATTTCCAGGGTGTATCTTTGTACCATGTTGCCTAATTATTATGTTTCCCGCCTTAACGACCTGCCCACCATAAATCTTTACACCGAGCCTCTGGCCTTTGCTGTCCCTACCATTTCGTGAGCTTCCGCCTGCTTTTTTATGCGCCATGAGATGCCTCCATGAGTATCTTTTCTACGAGAACTTCGGTATAGGGCTGCCTATGTCCGTTCTTCTTTTTATAGTCTTTCCGCTTTTTATGCTTGAAAATGATTACCTTTTTTGCCCTACCGTGTGATAAAACCTTTCCTTGAATGAATGCCCCCCCGACATAGGGATTACCGATAAGCGTATTATTGCCGTCGTTGAATGCAAGAACCTCTTTTATCTGAATATCATCCCCCTCGCCGGCAGCAAACTTTTCCAGTTTTATCTTTTCACCTTCGGTGACTTTGTACTGTTTTCCTCCATTTTCTATAATGGCATACATAAATAAACTCCTGACACTTTATTTGAAAAAAACTACTTATAATATGCTGAAAACAATATAAAAGTCAACAGTGTTTTGGAAACGGCGATTTCACTGACCCTGCTCTACCAACCTTACTGTTCTATAACTATGGATTGTTCGGATATTTTTTCAGATGAAAGTGATGTTTGCGTGTAAAGCCGTGTAAAATAATACGTTGCAAGAAGCATTGTATAGTAGATAAGCACTATCCAAACAAAAAAGCCGATAAAAGGGATGCGAAGTACTGTCTTTGAAAGGATATACAAAATAACACCAGTTGCGAGATAACCGCCGACATAAGGTACCATCACCTCTTTAATGCCATTTATCAGCTTTTCATATTCGAGCGCATTTCTGAATTCGTTATTTTCAGAAAACTTAGCAAATGCAAAAGGCAGAAAAAAAGACAATACAATCAAAGCAATATAGCCAATGAACTTAATTATGCTGCCGAAAAATACAGTCATACTGTGTAAGGCAGTCAAAAAGAAACCGAATGAAAATAAAAAAAACGGAATCGCCTCATACAAAATGAATATAAAAAGAAGTTTAATCCCTTCTATCCATATTTCGGACTTTCTTTCCCAGGTAGGCAAACCAACACTCCCTATATTGAGAAGCCGAGAAGACCTGGAAAGATAACCGAGAGATAGAAAATTCGCAACAGGAATAAAAAGAATTATACCACCTGCAACCCATCTAAGGATATACCTTTTGTTAAGGGTAAACTGGATAAAAGGGATTATATCCATTCTACTTTCCTTTCGTAATAAAATCCACAAGCGATTCAGGCGTGTACCCTGTCATGCCGCCATCCATCGTAATGGTTTCACCATTGATATATTGGGCGCCTTCAGAGGCGAGAAACAAGATACAGGATACAAATTCCTCTACCTTTGCCATCCTTCCAATAGGTGTTCGCTTTGAAAGATAATCAACAAAAATTTCTTTCTTTACCAGACCTTCGTTCATGCCACCTTTTATAAAGCCAGGTGCTATTGCGCATAAGGTAACTCCATGCCTTGACCATTCATATGCAAGTGACCTGGTCATAAGCATCACCGCAGATTTACTGATTGAATAGGGAAGAAAACCCTTCTCTCCAAAAAGCGCAACCTGTGATGCAACGCTGATTATCCGCCCGGATTTTTGTTCGATCATCTTTTTGCCAAATATCTGGGTAACATAAAAGGTGCCTTTAAGGTTTACATCTATCGTCTTATCGAAATCAACCTTCTTCATCTTTTCGGACGGGGTTAGGGGATTAACGATCCCTGCGTTATTAAAAAGGACATCCACCCTTCCCCATTTTGCAATGGTTTTCTCCAGAGCACCTTCCATCTCTTCATAGTTTGTTATATCAGCCTCAAAGGCAAGGACAGGTTTTCCCTGAAACTCTTCATTAAACTTCGATACCGCCTCTTTATGAATATCGCTTATTGCCACGCATGCCCCTTCTTCGAGAAATGCTTTTGCAGTTGCCTTTCCGAGACCCTTGGCTCCGCCTGTTATAAAAACTATTTTGTCTTTAAACCTCATAATATTCCTCCGTATAATGTTTTTATTCTGCTATCGAAAAGCCCCATAAGGGCTTCGTTATCCTCAGGAGTCATACCGGTGACACTCCTCCAGATATCCTTCCTCTCCATGCAAAGATATATAAAAAGGTCTTTTTCCTGTTCCTTCAAAAGATTATAAAGCATCCCGTATATCCTAACCCGTTCCTTTTTGACATAGCGGTACTTCCCATCCTCTCCTCTTACAAATTCTCCATAAAGAAGGTTTTTTCTATTCTCATCCAGAAATCTGTTAAAAAGTTTCGGCGGAAATCTCAAAAGCCCAAGACTCACCCACAACACCCTTTTCAGATCGATGATCCTTCCTATATCGCCAATAAGATATTCATAATCCTTTTCAAACCCGTCATAAATAATAACAGGGTCAAGGTGCAACCCCACAAAACACCCGCTTTCCTGAGCCTTTCTTAAGGCTTTAAGCCTTTTATAAAGTGGGCTTGTCCGTTTTTCCTCTTTGTCTATGATCCGTTGAGGAGCAAGTGAAAAGGATATCACGATATAAGGGTTTAGGAAAGGGGTCAGGTGATCGATTTGTGCCCACTTTGATTTCAACTCCAGAATAGCCTTTTTTGTTTCGCCAAAAAACTCCACGAGTGGCTGATTAAGACGATATCTTCTGTCAATGGCAAGGCTGTCCGAGAGTTCCCCAGTCCCAAATCTCAGGATATGCGTCTTCTCGGCGTCAATAGCTTCACTTATCTGGGAGAGGATATAAGGTATATCGCTGTTTATTTTAATATTCGGTGTATTGATATATTCTTTCAGTATACAGTAAGAACAAGAAAGAATGCACCCTTCAACGAGGTCGATAGTTTTGTAGCCGCAGCAGATATGGTGCTTCGTGCCGGGACAGTTTCTTACAATATCCCCTTTTGTTTCAACAAATTCAATAGGTTGTAAGCCCAAATATACTCCTTATGTATCCGGCATCAAGAATGCTGTTGATTTTTAATAATGCCCCTTTTACTTCTTCGGGGCCATTTGCTCTTATGCGTATATCAATATACTCCTTTTCAAAAAAAGGGTCTACTTTTATATCAATGCTTGGAGGAAGGGCACACTTATTTTTTATTTCGCTCAAATCCTCTTCAAGCCCTGATAGTATTGGATTTATTGAATATTTTAGCGATCTTTTCAAATCGTATATATTATTCATACCTTTTATGGCTGAGAAATCAATATTGCCATACTTTAGCTTCATAATACTGAGCATCTGTAAAATCTCTCGCATCATGCTTTCTGTAGTATGAATCCGGTTTAGCATTTCAGTGATGTCTTTTATCTCATGATCTGCAAAACCGAGCAACTTCTCCACATTTTGCATGGTCATGTTCTTTTGCAGCACAAAATCCTTCACAAAATTTTCCGCATTGGCTAAAGCACGCATCCTTTTGATAATCTTTTCATAAAAACCAAGTGAAATCATCGACATAACACCGGATATTTCTTCTTCTGAAAAATCCATAGTAAATAATTTGTCAACACAATATGCCTTTTCTATAATATTCAGTACCCTACCTAAATTACTGTGAATAGAGGCTTGCATCGCCTTTTTGTAATCCATATCCATAACAAAACAGGGGATATCTGTAAACCCAAGTTCTTTTGCCGCTTCAATTCTCTTAAATCCAGATACTATCGTGTGCGGCTGCTTATCAAGGATTAACAATGGCTGGATGACTCCTTCCATCCTGATGGACGAAAGGAGTGCATCATCCTGAAGCGGATAGGATATACAGAACCTTCTGTCGTTCATGTTTATGCGTTCGATAGGTATAGTTTGCATATAAGTTTCCTTCTCAAGTACTCAAAATGGGAATTTCAATGATAAATCTCGAACCTTCAGGGAGGTTATCCTCAACATATATTCTCCCATGATGCTCAAGGACTATAGAATGAACAATGGCAAGCCCGAGACCCATACCATCCTTTTCTTTTGTGAAATACGGATCGAATATCCTTTCTTTATCTTCATCTTCAATACCAACCCCATTGTCTTCTATTATGATCATGCCGATACCCTTATCGTTATCATATTTTGTGGCGATATTGATGATGCCTTCTTTGTTTTTTATTGCCTTTGCAGAATTGGTGATGAGGTTTATCGCAGCCCTTTTTATGCCATCTTTATCCATGCGGAACATGGGCACGCGTGACCGTTCAAATCTGAAGGTGACATTTTGATATAGATTTTTATAAATGGAAATCGTCTCCTCGAGGACATCATTTACATCTCCAAGGGACATAGACTGGGTGCTATGCGTTAATTTCGTTAGCTCATTCACAATACCTTTAATATCATCAACCGATTTGATAATAATGGATGTTGTTTCGTCGAGGATTTCGTTATCATTATCCTTCACCCGGGAGAGTAGCCTGCGTCTTATCCTTTCTGCTGACAATACAATGGGGGTAAGCGGGTTTTTTATCTCGTGCGTCAATTTTTTTGCCACTTCTCTCCATGTTGCAAGCTTTTCAGCCCTGACGACATGCGTAATATCATCAAACGTTATGATAAAACCCTCGGTCTTGCTCGCATCATCTTTTAGGACTGTAAGCGAGGCCCTTATATATTTAATGTCTTTCTGTAGATTGAGCCTCATATCCTTTGTAACACTTCCGCCGCCTGTTCCCATCGCCTCTTTCAGGAAAGTCTTTATATACCTTTTAAAATCACTACCCAACACCTCTTTCATTGATGTGCCTGTCCAGTTTTTCTTTTCCAAACCGAGGATATTGTATGCCGCCTTATTCAAAAAAAGGATATCTCCCTTTTTGTCGGTCGATATAATCCCTGTAGTAACATTGTCGAGAATAATCTCCATATATCTTCTCTTCTCTTCTATCTCGTCCTTTGTCACTTTAAGCTCTCTTGCCATACTGTTGAATGCGCCTACAAGGGTCCCTATTTCATCCTTCCCTCTGTCTTCGAGATTTACATCGAACTTCCCTTTCGCGATAATCGAAACGCCTTCTTTAACCCGTTCAATCGGGACAGTAATCTCTGTAGCCATCTTTATTCCCATCCAGACACAAAAGAAAATCGTCAAAATTGTAATCAGGGAAAGCGGTATATAGAAGCTGTATTTTAAAATCTTTTTGAACGCCCTGGACTCCTTGAATTCTTTGTGAGTTGATGCAATCTCCTTTGTCTTTGAACTGCTCTGAATTTCCAGTTTATCACCCACAAGAAGTATAGCCCGGAGGCTTCCATACTCATCATTAATTTTAGTGCCTGAGATAATTATCTCCCCGTCCTTTGTCGGTATAGTCTCTCTTATTGCACCGTCCTTTTTCAAAGCGGACTCTATTTTTGATGAAAGTTTTTTATCTATTTCTTTCGGTATATTACCTATTATCGTGTTGCCATCAAGGTCGTGCATCGAATAAAACTCGTTTAGTCTGACATGCCTGTCGTAACGAAAAAAAGTCCTGAGCTCCTTTTCTTTATCGAGGAGTCTTTTGTTGACAATGTTTTCTGCAATCAAATTTCCAGTTTTTTCATACCTGTTAAAAAGATTTTCGTAGTAAAAATTTGATAATATTAAAGCGCTATCTAACGTGTCTTCAATCTTCTGTCCAAACCATTTATCCATGCTTACATGAAAAAAACCCGTCGCAATAATTGATAGGGTAAAGGAAGGTACAATAGAAATAATAAGCATTGTAACGGTCAACTTTGTTTTAAGACCTGAGCCCCATATCCCCCTTTTCTTTTCTATGTATGATTTAAAAAGTGTTCTCGTTACAAGAAAAATAAGAAGCAAAATCAGAAGTAGGTTGATATTCAATACAATGACTATCAGCTTGTTTTCTTCAATGGGAAGAAACTTCTTAAAAAACGGCAACTGGGTTTCGAGATAAAATAAAAGCGCAAAAATAAGAACTATAAAACCTGCAAAAAACATCTCCTTTTTGTATTTCGTGAATGTCATAATCAATTATACTTTATCACATCAAAGAAACAAAGTTTATCTGTCTTTTCTCTTTTTCCCCACCACGGTAAGAGTGAAAACCCATTGTACTGCATAGTGTACAGATGTTTATATCGAATATGTTTTCTATACCTTCACCCTTTAATATCTCTATATTTGCCTGCCTGATGTCGAGAAACACGGAATTATTTTTATATTTGAAGATCCTACCTGAAAAACCAGCTTCCATAAAAACATTACACAGATCTTCCTTTACCTCATAGCAGCATGAACCTATCGATGGGCCCAGAATAGCCAACATTCTATCCCTTCTAACCCCAAGATGCGCCATCTTTCTTATCGCATTTGCAACAATCTTTTTAGCCGTCCCTCTCCAGCCGGCATGAACGATTGACGCTATAGGATAATCTGGTTCGCAAACAACAACAGGCAGACAGTCTGCAGTTTTCACAATACCTGCAACGTTCTTCTCGAGAAGGATAAAACCATCTCCTGATGTCGGCCTAAAGCCATCTTTTATTATGTGTACCTCATCTTTGTGCTCTTGCCTCATAATAACGAGGTCGTTTAGTTTAAAAGTGTTTAAAAATCTAAACCTTTCTTCCCCCTGAAGCATATGAGATGGTGATTTTTCAGTAAAAAAAGCATGCCTTATGCCTCTATGCGCAAGCTCCGGGATATAGTAGTATAACCAACCACCAACACATTTTAGTTGCTCATGTTTAATTTTAGGTTCCGTTTTTTGACCTCCATACGTAGAATAGTTTCTCTGGTTTCTCTGGTTTATTTGGTTTATCTGGTTGTGAAATCCTTAGCCCCTTCGCTTTTATGTTTTGAAAAAAATACCAAGCAAACCACTTGAACCCTTGAATCCTCGAATCCTTGAACCCTTCGCTTTTCCAACCTTCCAACCCTCTGCCCTCTGTCTCCTAAATCAGAATTCAGAAGTCAGAAGTCAGAATTTTGTCTCCTTCTCTTCTCCCTATGAATAACCATGAATTACTATGGATTACTATGAATTACTATCATCTCCTGTCCCCTGTCTCCTAAATCAGAATTCAGAAGTCAGAAGTCAGAATTCAGAATTTTGTCTCCTTCTCTTCCCTCTTTTTACTTTTGATAAATTCCTCAATATCATCCGGCACTGGCGCCTCTATAAAAATAGGTGCGTTGTTGACAGGATGGATGAACTCTATCCTGTAGGCATGTAAAAATGGTCTTTTGGTCAAAAGCCTTGCCCTTCTGCCATATACAATATCACCCACAATGGGATGACCTATATGTGATAGATGAACCCTTATCTGGTGAGTCCTGCCTGTCTTCGGATACACTTCAACATATGTAAAACCGTCAAGCCTTTCTATAACCCTCATCTCGGTATATGCGCTTCTGCCTCCATCTTTCAGCACAGCCATCTTTTTTCTGTCTATCGGGTGGCGTCCGATATTACCCTCTATGGTTAGTCCATTCTCAGCAATGGTTTCTTCTACAACCGCACGGTAGGTTTTACGGACATTTCTTTCTTTGAAGAGCGCAGAAAGCATCTCCTGCGTCTTTGAATCCTTCGCAACAAGAATGACTCCAGTGGTATCTTTATCAAGTCTATGCACAATACCAGGGCGAAATGAAACCAAATATGAATTGTGCATCGCGAATTGCCCATTTCTATCATCTTCTCCTTCACGCCAACCCCCGAACTCCAGACTCCCCCTTCCAACCTCTGTCCTCTGTCCTCTGACCTCTGCCTTCTGCCCTCTGACCTCTGTCCCCTGCCCTCTGCCTTCTGTCTCCTGTATTCTGTCTTCTGTCTTCTGTATTCTGTCTTCTGTATTCTGTATTCTGTCTTCTGTATTCTGTCTTCTATCTTCTATCTTCTGTCTCCTGTATTCTGTCTTCTGTCTTCTGTATTCTGTCTCCTGTATTCTGTCTTCTGTATTCTGTATTCTGTATTCTGTCTTCTGTCTTCTGTCCTCTGTCCCCTGTCTCCCTGAACCCCCTTTTTCCAAGTAGGCCAACACTGCATTTACCAGGGTATCCTTATGATGCCCAAAGGAAGGATGTACAACCATCCCTTGCGGTTTATTCACGGCAAGAAAAAACTCGTCCTCATAGAGGATTTCAAGAGGTATATCCTGAGGCTCCAATGTCATAGGCTCTTCTTCGGGTATTTCGCCTTCAATATGTAAAAGTCTTTTCAGTTTTGTTGATGATTTCGGCAATGTACCAGAAATGTGCACATACCCTTCTTTAATCAGATCCTTGGCTTTAGTCCTTGTTATGGAAAGCTTCCTGGATAGGTATACATCAAGCCTGCACCCTTCTTCATCGCATATCAAATGAAATCTTCTTTCAGAACTCATTCCTGGATGGCGTTTATTATGCCCGAAATGAGTATGGGTTCATCATCCTTCAATATCGTCCTCATGTCGATGAACAGTCGACCCTTCTCGATTCTGCCTATTACAGGAATATCAAGATGCCTGAGCCTTTCTTCAAATATTTCCAAACCAATTTCATGTGGCAAGACAGCTATGCCGTATGAAGGTATCGATATATCGGGGAGACTGCCACCACCGACCTCTGAAAACATTGAAGTGTGTGTTACCGTTAATTTAGTGGATAATCCTCTCAATGCCTTCGCAATGCTCTGTGACCTCTTTTTAAGGACATCCTGGCTTTCATGAATCATTCTCAGGGTAGGTATTTCACCTCTCGCGGTCTCTTCGTCGAGATAAAGGATGAGTGTACTCTCAAGCGCCGCAAGCGTAAATTTGTCAGGCCTCAACGCCCTTGTTATGGGGTTCTTTTTCATCGCATTTATATATGATTTCTTACCAACAATAATACCAGCCTGCGGAGCACCTAAAAGTTTATCTCCGCTGAACGATACAATATCCCAGTCCTTCTTCAGCTCAAATGCAATACATGGCTCACCCCGTACACCCATTCCGTTTAGCGGAAAGAGCAAACCACTGCCAGCATCATAAAATGTCGGCAGATTATATGTTTTCCCAAGGGCGATAAGCTCTTCCGATGTCGTTTCATGGACAAAACCCTTTATCCTGTAGTTACTTGTATGGACCTTCATAATAAGCCCTGTTGCTTCACATATTGCATGCTCATAATCATCTTTATATGTGCGGTTTGTTGTACCTACCTCTTTTAAGATTGCCCCGCTTTTTTTCATCACATCCGGTATTCTGAAACTACCACCTATCTCAATCAGTTCGCCCCTCGAAATAACCGCTTCCTGTCCTTCAGCAAGCGTGTTCAATACAAGAAAAACTGCACCTGCATTATTATTGACCACGAGGGCATCTTCCGCATTGGTAAGTCTCTTAAGTATAGAGATACAGTGGTTGTATCTTTCCCCCCTTACACCCTTCTGGAGGTCGTACTCAAGATTCGTAAAGTGGCTCGCAGCATTGACAATAGCCTCTATGGCTGACTTTGCAAGTAGCGAACGTCCAAGATTTGTATGTATGATCACACCAGTGCCATTTATAACCCTTTTCAATCTGGAAGATGTGGTTTCAATGACATATTTTCGTGTGTTTTCGATAATTTCAGCCAATGTGGGGATAGAATTTATTCTGTTTTCCTTAATCGATGTCCTTATCTCATCGAGATAGTCCCTTAAGATATCCTTTGCCATACCTTCTGAATACATTGCCGTGAGTTTTCTCCACGCCTCATGTTTCAATATCTCATCGACTTTCGGTATACCCCTGAAAAGTTGTTCTTCTGTCATTGATACATTTCTAACATACTAATAAAATGTAATCAACGGGTTTAGACACCCCGCAATCACCTTAAGATAGAGATTATATCCTTGATTTTTTTGCCTCTAAATCTTAACATTCTTTTTTAATCTGAAGATAACCTATGCTGATAGAAAATTTCATCGCAAATTATGCTCGCAAAAAGAACGAAAACTACCTTCAATTCAAACCCTCCGAGACCATCATAATCCCCCGAAATAAAGGCAACGTACCGACACTTCTTTACATTCATGTGCCTTTTTGCGAGGAGCTCTGCCCATATTGTTCGTTCAACAGGGTAAGATTTCAGGAGGACCTTGCAAGGGCTTATTTTGATGCATTACGCAAGGAAATTGTCATGTATAAAGATTTGGGGTATGACTTCAAGGCCCTTTATGCAGGTGGAGGCACACCAACAATATTGATCGACGAACTCGAAAAAACCGTTCTCCTTATCAGAGAGATGTTCAATATTACAGAAATATCTGTGGAGACAAACCCTAACCACCTCACGCAGGACAATATAAATAAATTAAGGGAAATGGGGGTAAATCGTCTTTCTGTGGGCGTTCAAACATTTGATGACGGGCTTCTCAAGACAATAGAACGTTATCACAAGTACGGAAGCGGCGAGGATATAAAGGAAAGGCTCTCATACACCCAGGGCAATTTCCAGACACTCAACGTCGATATGATTTTCAATTTTCCAACTCAATCAATGGAAATATTAGAGAAAGACCTCTCGACCATCATTGAATTGATGGTGGATCAGGTAACATACTACCCCCTGATGGTATCTTCTTTTACAAAGGATATAATGAATAAAAAACTTGGAACAGTTGATTATGATAGAGGAAATGAATTCTATAGAAAGATAACCGAGATGCTCTCCCCACAATATAAAGCATCTACTGCATGGTGTTTCTCAAGAAAAGACAAAATATTTAAATCGGGGGCGACGCAAGCCCTAATTAGTAGTGAGGTCTTTAGCTCGCACAGCGAGCGAGAAGGGGAGGCTCAGTCGGCTTTGCTGACTGAGGGGGCGACGCAAGCCCGAATTAGTAGTGAGGTCTTTAGCTCGCACAGCGAGCGAGAAGGGGAGGCTCAGCCGGCTTTGCTGGCTGAGGGGGCGACGCAAGCCCCAGTAATAGACGAGTACGTCGTCAACTACGAAGAATATGCCGGCCTCGGAAGCGGCTCCATTGGATATCTTGGAGGCAGCGCATACGCTAACACATTCGATATTAAAGAATATATCGACAAAATAAACAGGGGATCTTTGCCAATAGCCGCAATAAAGAATTTTTCCATGAAAGAAAGGCTCTGTTACGACCTTTTAATGAAACTTTTCGGTTTAAGTCTCGATACACAACAACTAACGCAAAAACATGGTGTCAATGCTTATAGATACTTGTGGTCTGAAATCTTGTTTTTCAGGCTTACAGGCGGAATCGAAAAAAAGGACAGTATGCTGATGCTCACAAAAAAGGGACAGTATTACTGGGTTCTTATGATGCGTGAATTCTTCATAGGCGTCAATAACTTCAGAGACTTCTGCAGGGCACAAAATAAGACATAGAGCTAAGAATTAACATATTCATGCAGTTTTAAAAATGTCATTTCGAGGAGCGCGAGCGACGAGAAATCCTAAGATCCCTCATTGTACTCGGGACATGGATTTCTCCCTTCGAAAGATTTCTCACCCCGCTCACGCGGGGATTCGAAATGACAGAAAAGAGGGTCGAAATGACAAGAAGCGAAGGGTTCAAGGAGTCGAGGATTCAGAAAAGAAAAGGGTTCAAGGAGCCAAGTGAAAAAAGATAGAGGACTGGAAGGTTGGAGGGTTGGAAAAAGACAGAGGGTTAGAAGGTTGGAGGGTTGGAAGTTTAGCTAAACATCTACACCTCTAAACCTCTAAACATCTAAACCTCTAAACATCTAAACTTCTAAAAAGGCTGTCATTCGAGCCTTTTATTTGCGTTTGAGCACAGTCATAGTCCAATCACCAGATTTCTTGCTGTGCTGAATAAGAACGCCTTCAGATGTAATTTCAAGATAAACCATTCTTCCTCCATACAACCTGTACATGCCTGCATCTACATTGATAAGTTTCAGTTCATGGGCTGTTTTCAGCTCATTTTTACCGGTCGGCGTATGACCAAATATCTGGGGGATGTCACATGCCTTTTCTGACAAACTTATCGAAGAAAAATCGCACCAAAATATACCTCCAACAGGATCTCCACCCCCCCTACTCCAATCAATATGAAATATAGGGTGTTGCCTCAGTTCACCACTCTCTACAGATGCCCTAAATATCCTGTTTATGTAATCTGACAATAAATAAAGGTCAATATCCTCGTCGTTCATGTTTGGATTGATGGATTTAATGTCATCAAAAAGTCTTTCGGCTATCGATGACCTAAGACCTGCATGTGTATACAGCCTTTCCCCGTCGGTGTACGAAGCAACAACATCACCCTTTGATATTTCCCCTCTGAGAACATCTGCAAATTCATAAGGCTCAACTATATTCGTAAAGTAAAAAAGTCCCTGCAATATCATAAGCTCATGATTACCACATAGACGGATAACCTCGCCGCCAGCCTTAATTGCTTCCTTTTGTAGTTGTCTGAGAAAATCAAAACTATCAACGGACCGAGGTCCACGGTCAATAACATCACCTGTTTGAATCAGTATATTATCTCCGCCTGCCCATCTTTCTTTGGTATCTATCAACCCTGCATTTCTAATAATCTCCCTAAAGATGTCCAGTTCTCCATGCACATCACCGACAACAATCCGCCTTTTCTTTCTTGCATCAATCATAGATATGTCTTCCGCTTCTTTACAAAAGGATTAAAAAACATTTGCCCGCTTTTTATAATCAGTTAATTTTTCTTGTAATTTTTTTGATTTATGTTAAAAATAGTACCATTGAGAACAGTAATGTCAAGCATAAATACTCAACATACAAATAAACAGGCAAAATATTTGTGTTTTCATTTTTAAAAACATGTAGTTTTACAATATTTTAATATGGACAGACTCGGCATAGACATAGGAACAGTAAGTGTAAAATACCTGCGCTGGAGGGGTAAAAAGGGCAAAGGTATTGTTATTTCAAAAGGTAGTTACCCATACACAGGCGATTACAACAACCTCGCAGAAATACTGGATGACATCACCCTTAAGGAAGGCAACGAACTTGAAGTGTCTGTCGCCCTTTCCTCGCAGGACATACAAAAACGTATTTTTACGATTCCGATACTTCCGAAAAACGAGTTGAATGACGCCCTCAATTGGTCTGTTTCAAAACTCTTATCTTCACCACTTGAAGAATTTATCTATGAATTTTCAATGCTTGGCGAGATTGAAGAGAGAGGTACAAAAAAGCAGGAAGCAATTTTTACCGGCATCCAGAAGACAGATGCAGACAATATTCTAAGGGTTATCAACCAGACGGGTTTTCAGAGACTCATAATGTTCACTGATATTGCATTTACATTTGCACCGATTATGGAGAAGGACGACAAACATTCTTTCGCTTTAATCGATGTAGGTGGCAGACAAACAGGTATCTATATCTTTCACAACCAGAAATTATGCTTTGTAAGGGATATAATGACTGCCTCTGAAAGTTTTACCGATGCCCTGATGAGTGGTTTGAATCTATCTTATGATGATGCAGAAAGATACAAACGTGATTTTGGATTTCATGAGGATGCACTTATTGCTTTGAATACACCGCTTGAAAGACTCTCGGGTGAAATTGAGAGGACTTTTAACGTATATAACCAGAGATACCGGGAAAGACAAATAAAAAGGATTTCCATAACAGGCGGAGGTTCAAAGATACCTGGTTTTATCAATAAGCTTTCAGGGCTTTTAACCGTGGATATAGAGCCCTTGCAGACCCCTCCAGACATCGATGATAATTATTTGCCGTCTTACAATCTCTGTCTTTACACTGAATGGCTTGTAAATTTACTGCCTTCGGAGATGAAGGAGATAGTAAGGCAGAATGTTTATAAAAAATGGATCAGAATTGGTACTGTTGCGATAGCGTCGCTACTCGTAATATTTTCGTTGAATATCATGAACAGACTGAATAGCACCAATATTGCACTGAATGCCGAAAAAAACATTTTGCAAGAAAAGAAAAAACAATATGACGCGCACTCAAGGATCGCGGCGGCGAGTACTCAATACAACGAGTTTGTGGCAATTCAGAAAGAGATACAAAAAAAAGATGTCACATTTCTCTCGCTAATGAAATATCTCTCGTCAACTTTAACGGAAAACATCCACATTAAGGAATTGGAATTTGACAGATACAACAAGATAATGGCAAGCATACCGAGGGACCCGATAAAAGAGGCGCTGAAAAAAGACGAAAAGGCCATTGCAGAATCGATGAAAATTCCAGGATTAACCGGTGATCAACAGAAAGATGCAGCGGCTGCAACTGCTG